>JAEEGG010000482.1_pt1 | contig 132447 bp, 114 predicted proteins | sample 9134161 | NCBI WGS metagenome assembly JAEEGG01 (sample SAMN16246543, study PRJNA631951) | gut metagenome | biome: gut microbiome; feature: rumen; material: CR-attached | host: Bos | place: Iran: Karaj | collected 2018-10
TCCGAGGTTGGCAGTCACTCGCAGAGTGATGATGCAGGCGGTTGGGCGGGTAGGCAAGCTCGCTTGCATAGACGACCAAACGACTACAGCATAAGTCCGAAAGGACGACTGACAACCGAGGGGTTTATATTGGTTTTTGTTAAAGAATCCACCAACAAAAGGAAGAAATTATGAGAAAAGTAATAATCAGTATAGTAGCAGTGGCGGCAATAGCCGCCCTGCTTACGGGATGCAACGTGACGCGAACGGTGACGACGAAATCGGAGTACTGGCAGAAAGGCGACACGAGCTGCGTGATCCAGACGAAGACCATCGAGAGCTACGATGCAAGCAAGAAGTTGCCGTATTAACACAACAACAGCCGCAGCAAGTGCTACGGCTGTTTTGCTGACTGAATGTCACACAGGACTTACTCAGCAGCAGCTTCGGCTGCGGAAGCCTCGGCGGCAGGAGCAGCGGGAGCCTCCTCGGCCTTGGGTGCGGCTTTCTTGCCGGCACGGCGGGTCGATTTCTTGGCGGCTTTCTTGGTGTCCTTGAGCATGTTCTCGTTGTAATCAACGAGCTCGATGATACACATCTCAGCAGCGTCGCCCAGACGGAAACCGGTGCGGAGGATACGTGTGTAACCACCGGGACGGTTAGCGATCTTCTCGGCAACGTTCTGGAAGAGCTCGGTAACGATAGCTTTCTGTTTGAGTTCGGAGAACACGAGACGGCGGTTAGCCTGGGTGTCCTCTTTAGCGCGTGTGAGCAGCGGCTCAACATAGATGCGCAGAGCCTTAGCCTTAGCCAGCGTGGTGTGAATACGCTTGTGCTCAATCAGCGAGCAAGCCATGTTGCTCAGCATGGACGCACGGTGGTTAGCTTTGCGGCCAAGGTGGTTGAATTTTTTATTGTGTCTCATTGTTGTTTAATTTACGATGATTATATCAGCCAAGCATGGCTGATCCTTGGGGAGATCAGCCAATAATGGCTGATGCATTATTCATTGAGTCTGTACTTGCTAATATCCATACCGAAGGAGAGGCCGTTGCGTTCAAGCAGTTCGTCGAGTTCGGAGAGTGACTTCTTGCCGAAGTTGCGGAACTTCAGCAGGTCGGCACGGTGGAACTTGACGAGGTCGCCCAAGGTTACCACTTCCGCGGTGGTCAGGCAGTTCTGCGCACGAACGGAGAGATCCATATCCTCGAGGCGCTGGTTGAGCAGCTGGCGCATGCGCAGGAGCTCCTCGTCCAGGGCTGTGGTAGTGATCTTCGTCGTTTCCTCGATAACGATCTTCTCGTCGGAGAAGAGCATGAAGTGGAAGATAAGAATCTTCGCAGCTTCCTTCAGTGCTTCCTTCGGGGAGATAGAGCCATCGGTTTCGATCTCGAGCGAGAGTTTCTCGTAGTCGGTACGCTGCTCGACACGATACTGGTCGATGGACATCTTGACGTTGCGGATCGGGGTATAGATAGAGTCGATAGCGAGCACTCCGATAGGATCGTTGGGTCGGTGGTTCTCGTCGCCGGGAACATATCCGCGACCCTTGTTGATAGAGATCTCTATCTCGAAGTCAGCCGTCTCGTCCATCTCCGCGATACGCAGCTCAGGATTGAGCACCTCGAAATTCTGGAGGAAGTTGTTCATTTCGCCTGCAAGCAGTTCGGTTGTACCGTGTACATGCATGCGGATAGTTTCGGTAGTGGCGTCCACTTCGTCGAGGCGACGGAAGCGTACCTGCTTGAGGTTAAGGATCATGTTGGTAACATCATCGATGACGCCAGGGATAGTAGCAAATTCATGATCAATACCATTGATTCTAATTGCGCAGATGGCGTAACCCTCCAGCGAGTTCAGCAGAACGCGGCGGATGGCATTACCAACTGTAATACCATAACCCGGCTCGAGCGGACGGAACTCGAAAGTTCCTTTGGTCTTGCTCGAATCCAACATGATAACCTTGTCAGGTTTGATGAAATCTAATATTGCCATGAATTTAATTGTTATTTAGAGTACAACTCAACGATTAACTGCTCCTTGATGTTCTCAGGAATCTCCTCGCGCTGCGGGATGTTCAGGTACTTACCGCCCTTGAGCGATTCGTCCCAAGCGAGCCACGGGTACTTGGAGTGGTTGAAGCCTTCGAGCGAAGCAGCGATGACCTCGAGGGATTTCGCTTTCTCGCGAACGGCAACAACTTGACCGGGTTTAACCTCATAGGAGGGGATATTAACCACCTTGCCGTCAACAGTGATGTGACGGTGGCTTACGAGCTGACGTGCAGCGGCACGTGTAGGAGCTATACCGAGACGGTAAACGAGGTTGTCCAGACGGCTCTCGAGGAGCTGGAGGAGGATCTCACCGGTAATACCTTTCTTACGTGAAGCTTTAGCGAAGAGCAGACGGAACTGACGCTCCAGAACACCGTAGGTGTATTTGGCTTTCTGCTTTTCGGCTAACTGCGTGCCGTACTCAGAGTTCTTTTTACGACGGTTAACGCCGTGCTGACCTGGGGCGTAGTTACGCTTGTCAAGTACCTTGTCCGGGCCGAAGATAGCCTCTCCAAAGCGACGCGAAATACGCGATTTTGGTCCAATATATCTTGCCATATTTCTTTATTGTTAAAACGTTAAAATGGTCCTTCGGACGTTAAATAGTTAAAATGGTTTTTATTTCATAAAAACGTTACTAATATGTCCGTTGGAAGTTAAATATTATAATTATACACGGCGGCGTTTCGGGGGACGGCATCCGTTGTGGGGCATAGGGGTTACGTCGATAATCTCAGTAACATCGATACCTGCAGCGACGCAGGCGCGGATAGCGGACTCACGTCCTTGACCCGGACCCTTGACGTATGCTTTTACCTTGCGCAATCCGAGGTCGTAAGCCACCTTACCGCAATCCTGAGCTGCCATCTGTGCAGCGTACGGGGTGTTCTTCTTCGAGCCACGGAAGCCCATCTTACCAGCTGACGACCATGAGATAACCTGACCGTCGGCGTTAGCCATAGTTACAATCACATTGTTAAACGAAGACATTACATGCAGTTGACCCACACCATCAATCTTCACAACACGTTTTTTGGCTGCTACTGTTTTCTTTGCCATAATCTTACAAATTTAGTGGGTTAATTACTTCGTTGCTTTCTTCTTGTTAGCAACCGTCTTCTTCTTACCCTTGCGGGTACGTGCATTATTCTTCGTGGACTGACCACGTACCGGCAGACCGATACGGTGACGTACGCCACGATAGCAACCGATATCCATCAAACGTTTGATGTTCAGTTGTGTTTCCGAACGAAGATCACCTTCAACTTTGTACTGCGCACCGATGATCTCACGAATCTTTGCTGCTTGGTCGTCAGTCCAATTCTCGACCTTGATGCTTGGGTCAACGCCTGCCTCTGCGAGAATCTTCTTTGCGCTCGAACGACCTATTCCGTAGATGTAAGTCAAACCGACTTCACCGCATTTGTTCTGCGGCAGATCTACTCCGACAATTCTTATAGCCATAATTACTTACTTAAGGATAAAACTGTTTTAACTGTTACTAAGTGATGATGCTTATCCTTGACGCATCTTCATCTTAGGTTCTTTTTTGTTGATTACATACAAATGCCCTTTGCGGCGTACAATCTTGCAGTCCGCATTGCGCTTTTTGATAGAAGCTCTTACCTTCATAACTTTAAGAGTTAGTTAATGGTGCACTTTGTTGCGCCCAAAAGAATTATGCCACAAAAATCGTGCCACAGCGCTCAAGTGCATCCGTTTTTTTACTTGTACCTAAAGGAAATTCTTCCTTTAGTCAAATCATAGGGGCTCATTTCGAGTTTTACACGGTCACCGGGGAGGATCTTGATGTAGTGCATGCGCATCTTACCCGATATATGTGCGGTGATGATGTGTCCGCTCTCCAGCTGAACCCTGAACATTGCGTTCGACAGTGCTTCGGTGATTACACCATCTACTTCAATTGCGTCTTGCTTTGCCATAATGCTTTGTTTGGTTGGTATGGGTTATTGTTAACTAGGGGACTAGGGTCCTAGGGCTCTAGGGGACTAGATAAACCGATCTCCCAGGACTTCCTGGATATAGTCAAACGTTGAGAGTATATCCGCTTTGCCGTTACGGATGCATACTGAGTGCTCGTAGTGGGCAGTGGGTTTGCGGTCGATGGTGCGTGCCGTCCAGCCGTCGTCCTCGATGAGGATGTGTCGGCGTCCCATGCTGATCATCGGCTCAATGGCGATGGTCATACCGGACTTGAGGACTATACCGTTACCGCGTCGACCGTAGTTGCAAACCTCGGGATCTTCGTGCATGTCGCGACCGATGCCGTGTCCGACGAACTCGCGTATAACGCCGTAGCCGGCTTTCTCGCAATAGTTCTGGATAGCAAAACTGATGTCGCCCAAGCGATGTCCCGTCACAGCCTGCTCTATACCGATGTACAGAGCCTGCTTGGTGGTCTTCAAAAGGCGCATCACTTGCTCGCTGACCTCGCCCACGGGGAAGGTATAGGCGCTGTCGGAATGGAAACCGTTGAGCTTGATGCTGCTGTCGATGGTGATGATATCACCGTCACGGAGCACGGTTTTCTCCGAAGGTATGCCATGTACGATCTGCTCGTTGACCGAGGTGCAGAGGGCGCAAGGAAAATCCTCATAGCCCTTGCAAGCGGGGATACCGCCGTTGTCGCGTATATACTCTTCGGCGATGCGGTCTAACTCAGCGGTAGATATACCCGGCTTGATAAGCTTAGCCAGCTCACCGTATAACTTTGACAGCAGGATATTACTCTGCCGCATGAGTTCGACCTCTTCGTCTGTTTTCAAATAAACCATACTAGTAATTTACCAAGATTGGTGAATTAGTAAGCCATGGCGCCACGTCCCTTGATGCGCATACCGGACTCGAAGAATCCGTCGTAGTGACGCATCAGCAGGTGGCTCTCTATCTGCTGGAGGGTATCCAGGATCACACCTACCATGATGAGCAAGCTTGTACCTCCGTAGAACTGGGCAAATCCCATGCTGACACCGAACAGGCGTGCGAAAGCAGGCAGAACGGCGATGATAGCGAGCAGGATAGAGCCCGGCAGGGTGATACGGCTCATGATGGTGTCGATGTACTCAGCGGTCTTGCGTCCCGGCTTAACGCCCGGGATGAAGCCGTTGTTGATCTTCAGGTTCTCAGCCATCTGAACGGGGTTGATGATAACGGCGGTGTAGAAGTACGTGAAGGCAATGATAAAGATTGCGAACACGAAGTTGTACCAGAATCCGTTGTTATCCATGAACGCGTTCACGAAAGCGTTGGAACCGTCGGTACGGAAACCAACGATAGCGATAGGGATAAACATGATAGCTTGCGCGAAGATGATAGGCATCACGTTCGCAGCGTTCACCTTCAATGGGATGAACTGGCGCACGCCTCCGTACTGGCGGTTACCCTCGATACGCTTAGCGTACTGAACGGGTATACGGCGAGTACCCTGGACGAGCAGGATAGCGAACATGAACACAGCTATCAGGATCACGATCTCAAGCAGGAACACAACCAGACCGCCTCCGGCGTCATTCAAACGGGAGCTGAACTCCTGGATGAGTGCACCCGGCAGACGTGCAATGATACCGATCAAGATGATGAACGATATACCGTTACCTACTCCACGGTCGGTGATACGCTCGCCGAGCCACATGACGAACATGGAGCCCGCGCAGAGGATGATCGTCGAAACGATGGTGAAGGCGTTGAATCCTATCTCCACGTGCTGTCCGGCTTGCGCCATCTGTACGGAGAGGTTCACGAGGTACGAAGGACCTTGGAACAGCAGGATAGCGACGGTCAGATAACGGGTTATTTGATTCATCTTCTGACGTCCCGACTCGCCCTCCTTCTGCATCTTCTGGAAGTACGGTACTGCTATAGAGAGCAGCTGGATGATGATGGACGCGGAGATGTAGGGCATGATACCCAATGCGAAGATAGAGGCATTGGAGAATGCACCACCCGAGAACATATCCAACAGAGCCATCAATCCGCCTTCCGTCTGAGCATGAAGAGCAGTCAGGGCTGTAGGATCAATACCCGGCAAGACGATGAACGATCCGAAGCGGTAGATGAGCACGAACAACAGCGTTGTCAGCACTCGGCCGCGGAGATCTTCGATCTTCCAGATATTTCTTATAGTCTCAATGAATTTCATAAAATTTCATTTTATGGAGTCATACTCCATAGTAATTACAATTTAACGATTTCGCCGCCGGCAGCTGTGATAGCCTCTTCAGCTTTCTTCGAGAAGGCATGAGCCTCAACGGTCAGTTTAGCTTTCAGCTCGCCGTTACCGAGAATCTTAACCAGCACGTTCTTTCCGATGAGACCAGCCTCGTGGAGTTCGGCTACGCCGATCTTCTCGATTTTCTTAGCCTCAAACAGAGCCTGGAGAGTAGCGAGGTTAACTGCCTTGTACTCAACGCGGTTAATATTCTTGAATCCGAACTTAGGCAGACGGCGCTGCATAGGCATCTGTCCACCCTCGAAGCCAATCTTCTTCGAGTAACCCGAACGCGACTTGGCACCTTTGTGACCACGGGTAGAAGTACCACCGAGTCCCGAACCGGGACCACGACCGATACGCTTGGCAGTCTTTACAGAGCCTTTGGCGGGTGTTAAGTTATTCAATTCCATAATTCCAAACGATTTTAGTCAATTACTTTTACCAAGTGTTTCACTTTCTCGACCATGCCGAGAATAGCGGGGGTAGCCTCGTGCTCAACGACAGCATTCATCTTACGAAGACCAAGGGCTTCCATCGTTTCCTTCTGCACTTTCGGAGATTTGATAGTGCTGCGAACTTTCTGAATTTTAATTGTTGCCATAATCTTCAATGAATTTATCCGTTAAACACTGTAGAGAGGCTTACGCCACGGTTCTGAGCTACCATACGTGCATCACGCATCTCGCCGAGGGCGGCGATAGTAGCCTTAACGAGGTTGTGGGGGTTCGACGAACCTTTAGCCTTAGCCAGCACGTCCTTCACGCCAACGCTCTCGAGCACGGCACGCATAGCACCACCGGCTTTCACACCTGTACCTTGCGATGCAGGTTTCAAGAGAACGCGAGCACCGCCGAACTTCGACTCCTGCTCGTGAGGGATCGTACCTTTCAGTACAGGCACTTGGATGAGGTTCTTCTTGGCAGCTTCGGTAGCCTTCTGCATAGCAGCGGCAACTTCACCGGCCTTACCCAGACCGTAACCAACTATACCATTCTCATTTCCAACAACTACGATAGCTGCGAAAGTGAATGTACGTCCACCCTTGGTAACTTTCGTTACACGGTTGACAGCAACGAGGCGCTCCTTGAGCTCCAGGTCTTGTGTAGTTTTAACTCTTTGCATAATCGTAGTCTATTAGAATTTGAGACCTGCCTCGCGGGCAGCGTCAGCCAATTGTTGAACTCGACCGTGATAGAGGTATCCGTTGCGGTCGAAAACGACCTCGGTAACACCTGCCTTGATGGCGTTCTCGGCGATAGCCTTGCCAACGAGAGCGGCTTTCTCTGTCTTAGTCATCTTATCTTTGATTCCGAGCGACGAAGCGCTTGCGAGTGTTACACCCTTAACATCGTCAATGACTTGGGCATAAATCTGGCTGTTGCTGCGGAATACGGTCAGACGAGGACGCTCGGCTGTACCCGACACCTTGGTGCGGATAGCAGCTTTAATCTTGAGTCTTCTTGCTATTTTCTGAATCATAATCTTTCCTTTCTATTATTTACCAGCCGACTTACCAGCCTTACGACGTACAACTTCACCTTGGAAGCGGATACCCTTGCCCTTATACGGTTCCGGCATACGGAACGAGCGGATCTTTGCGCACACCTGACCGAGCAGTTGCTTGTCAGCGGACTCAAGGATCACGAGCGGGTTCTGGTTACGCTCTGCTTTCGTCTCAACTTTCACCTCAGCGGGGAGCTGGAGGTAGATGGGGTGCGTATAACCGAGCGAGAAGTTAAGCAACTGGGGCTTAGCAAGCTCAACACGATAACCTACACCAACGAGCTCCAACGTAGCTTTGTAGCCATCATGCACACCAACAACCATGTTGTGGATCAGGGCACGGTACAAGCCATGTTTAGCACGCATTTCTTTCTCATCGTTCGGACGGGTTACGTGGCATTCTGCGCCTTCAACCTCGACTTTGATAGCGGGGTCAACGGCTTGCTTCAACTCGCCTTTCGGACCTTTAACGGTTACAATATTCTCAGGGCTAACTGTTACGGTTACGCCGGCAGGAATAGCTACAGGTAATTTACCAATTCTTGACATAGTCTGTTCCTCCCTACATTAATAAACATAACAAATAACCTCACCGCCGAGCTTGAGGCCGAGAGCCTCTTTGTTGGTCATCACGCCTTTCGATGTGGAAAGGATAGCGATACCCAGACCGTTCAATACGCGCGGCATCTCGCGATAGCCTACATACTGACGGATACCCGGAGTAGATACACGTTGTAACTTCTTGATGGCGTTAACTTTGTTAACCGGATCATACTTCAAGGCAATCTTGATAGTGCCTTGAGGGCCATCTTCCACGAACTTGTAGGAGAGGATGTAACCTTTCTCGAACAAGATACGGGTGATCTCTTTCTTCAGATTCGAAGCAGGAACTTCCACTACGCGGTGGCCTGCTTTGATTGCATTCCTGAGTCGGGTCAGGTAATCTGCGATAGGATCTGTCATTGTTTTACTTGTTTTAAAATTATCAGGGCTGTCCTGACATTGTTTAAAGATTAATAATTATTTTCTCCCGCAGTCTTCCGCGCTACCGGAGACACTTACATGCCTGATCGTGGTTGACCGTTTGGCATGTGGAACCTTCGGATGCTGCGGAACTTGCGGAGTTGTTTTTTTACCAGCTTGCTTTCTTAACTCCCGGGATCAAGCCTTTGGAAGCCATCTCGCGGAACTGAATACGGCTGAGTCCGAACATACGCATGTAACCTTTTGGACGACCGGTGATCTTGCAGCGGTTGTGCAGACGTACGGGGCTGGCGTTCTTAGGCAGAGCCTGCAGTCCTTCGTAGTCGCCGTCCTTGAGCAGTTGCGCACGTTTGGCCGCATACTTCTTGCACAGAGCAGCACGCTTCACCTCACGGGCTTTCATTGATTCTTTTGCCATAGTCTTTACTTTTTGAACGGTAAACCAAACTCACGGAGCAGAGCGAATCCTTCGGCATCGGTGTTGGCGGTGGTAACGAAGGTGATGTTCATACCCTGCAGTTTCGTGATGTTATCAATGTTAATTTCCGGGAAGATGATCTGCTCGGTGATACCGAGTGTATAGTTACCGCGACCATCCATCTTGCTGTTGATACCCTTGAAGTCACGGATACGGGGCAGCGCCACGCGTACCAGACGCTCGAGGAACTCGTACATACGCTCGCCACGGAGGGTAACGCGAACGCCGATAGGCATCTTCTTACGTACCTTGAACTGAGCAATATCCTTCTTCGAAAGGGTTGCTACAGCTTTCTGTCCGGCGATGGTAGTCATCTCCTGCAGAGCGACTTCAATGATCTTCTTATCAGCAGTAGCCTCGCCCAAGCCTTGATTGAGAACAATCTTCTCGAGCTTCGGGCACTGCATCACGGTCGTATAGCCGAACTCTTTAACCAGAGCCGGAACGATACGCTCCTGATAATCTTGTTTTAAACTCGCTGTATTCATTGTTAAATTTCTTTACCGGTTTTTTTACTTACACGCACGAGTTTGCCATCCTTCTCTACTCGACCTACGCGAACGGGTTTGCCGTCCTCGACAGGATTGAGGTTAGAGATATGGATGGGAGCCTCCTGCTTAACCATTCCGCCTTGCGGATTTTTCGCATTAGGTTTGGTGGCTTTCGACACCATGTTTACACCCTCTACGATAGCACGTTGCTTCTCTTTGAGCACTTCGAGCACGCGTCCCGTCTTGCCCTTCGAACCACCGGCGTTTACATAGACGATATCACCTTTTTTGATATGTAACTTTGTCATGTTGTTAAACTTTTTAAGTGATTAGAGCACTTCGGGTGCCAGGGAAATAATCTTCATGTTCGTTTGACGGAGCTCACGGGCTACCGGACCGAAGATACGGCTGCCGCGGAGTTCGCCTGCGTTAGAGATAAGCACGCATGCGTTGTCATCGAAACGGATGTAGCTGCCGTCAGCGCGGCGTACTTCCTTCTTCACGCGCACCACGATGGCACGGCTAACCGTACCGTCCTTGATGTCGCTGGAGGGGATAACGCCCTTCACGGCTACTACGATCGTATCACCGAGCGAAGCATAGCGCTTCTTCGTTCCGCCAAGTACGCGGATGCACAGAGCCTCTTTAGCTCCTGAGTTGTCGGCTACAATAAGCCTTGATTCTTGCTGTACCATATTACTTAGCCCTTTCGATGATTTGAGTTAAACGCCAACGAACAGTCTTGCTCAAGGGACGAGTCTCCATGATGCGTACGATATCGCCGATACCGCACTCGTTGTTCTCGTCATGAGCATGGAACTTGCGAGTTTTGTTCACAAACTTGCCATAGATGGGGTGTTTCTCTTTCCACTTAACGGCTACGACAATCGTCTTATCCATCTTGTTGGAAACGACTTCACCTACACGCTCTTTTCTTAGATTTCTTGTTTCCATGTGTTCGTCAATTTACTTTGTTAATTCTCTGCTGCGAAGCTCCGTAGCCAGACGAGCGATGTTCCTGCGAGCCACCTTAATCTGCATAGGATTCTCCAGCGGAGAGATGCTGTGGTTGATCTTCATGCGCTGAAGGCTCTCTTTCTCGGTAGCCAGACGCTCCTCAATCTCAGCAATGGTTAATTCTTTAATTTCTGCAGTTTTCATAATCCATTATACATTTTGGGTTGGGTCGTAGTCGCGACGCACAACAAACTTGGTCAAAATCGGCAACTTCTGCGCAGCGAGGCGGAGAGCCTCTTTAGCTACGTCATAGGGTACGCCGTCAATCTCGAAGATAATACGACCGGGTTCCAATGGTACGACGAATCCTTCCGGAGCACCTTTACCTTTACCCATACGTACATCCAAAGGCTTCTTGGTGATCGGTTTGTCCGGGAAGACACGGATCCACACTTGTCCTTGACGTTGCATATAACGGGTAACAGCCACACGCGCTGCCTCGATTTGACGACCAGTCAACCAGATCGTACCCAGACTCTTGATACCGAACGAGCCGAAAGCCAGTTCGTTACCGCGCTGCGCATTGCCTTTGATGCGGCCTTTCTGCGAGCGGCGGAATTTAGTTTTCTTAGGTTGTAACATAACTGTTCTGTTCTACAATTTGGTTAAACATTATTGTTTCTTGTTGCGACGGAAACCACCACGACGCTCGCCGCCTTCGCGACGGTCGCCACCGCGGCCTTCCTGCTTAACTGCGAAGTTAGGAGCCAGGTCTTTCTTGCCATAAACTTCACCACGGCAGATCCAAACCTTTACGCCGATGATACCTACCTTGGTCAGAGCGCCTACGTGGCAGTAGTCGATGTCAGCGCGCAGAGTGTGCAGCGGGGTACGACCCTCTTTGTACATCTCCTTGCGAGCCATCTCAGCGCCGTTCAGACGGCCGCTGACCTGTACCTTGATACCCTCAGCGCCCATACGCATCGTCGATGCGATGGCCATCTTCACAGCACGGCGGTAAGCGATCTTACCCTCCAGCTGACGGGCGATCTTGGTAGCTACGATGGTAGCGTCAAGTTCCGGACGTTTTACCTCGAAGATGTTGATCTGAACATCCTGTTTGGTAATCTTCTTCAACTCCTCCTTCAGTTTGTCAACCTCCTGGCCACCCTTGCCGATGATGTAACCCGGGCGAGCGGTGCAGACAGTTACAGTTACAAGCTTGAGAGTTCTCTCAATCACGATACGCGAAATACTTGCCTCAGCCAGACGGGCATTCAGATACTCGCGGATCTTGCTGTCCTCGAGGATCGTATCTCCGTAATTCTTACCGCCAAACCAGTTGGAGTCCCAACCACGTACAATACCGAGGCGGTTTGCTATTGGATTAATTTTCTGTCCCATTTCTGTTTACTTTTCAGCGTTAGTATTTTTTGTATCTACGAATACAGTGATGTGGTTCGAACGCTTGCGGATGCGGTAGCCGCGACCTTGCGGAGCGGTCAGCAGACGCTTGAGCATCATGCCGCCATCAACTGTTACTTTGGTTACATAAAGTGTTTCCGAATCAGCCTTCTTGCCGGTCTTAACTTCCCAGTTAGCGATGGCAGATTTCAGCACCAATTCGAGCGAGCGCGCAGCGTGCTTCGTAGAGAAGTGCAGTGCGCCGAGAGCACGGTTCACTTCCATACCGCGGATCATGTCAGCCACAAGGCGCATCTTACGCGGAGAGGTAGGAACATTATTGAGCTTGGCGAAGTACTGCTCTTTCTGAGCTTCCTTACGCGCTTGAGCTGCATTATATTTTCTAGCACCCATTTTAATCTAAATTTAGTGTGTTAATGTTGATTTCAATGGATTACCGATTGCCCGAGTGACCACGGAATGTACGGGTAGGAGCAAACTCGCCGAGCTTGTGACCAACCATGTTCTCCGTGATATACACAGGAATGAACTTGTTTCCATTGTGAACTGCAATAGTATGACCTACAAAATCAGGGGAGATCATCGAAGCGCGGCTCCAGGTCTTAACAACTTCTTTCTTGTTAGCCTCATTCATTGCCAGCACCTTCTGCTCCAACTTAACATTGATAAACGGTCCTTTTTTTAATGAACGACTCATGTTTGTACAATTTTATAGGTTATTTCTTTCTTCTTTCAATTATGTACTGATTCGACTGGTTCTTCGGATGACGTGTCTTGTATCCCTTAGCCAGCAAGCCCTTGCGTGAACGCGGGTGTCCACCAGACTGACGACCTTCACCACCACCCATCGGGTGATCTACAGGGTTCATTACAACGCCACGGTTGTGCGGACGGCGACCGAGCCAGCGGCTGCGACCTGCCTTACCGCTCTTCTCCAGAGCGTGATCACTGTTACCAACAACACCTACGGTAGCTTTGCATGCAGCCAGCACCTTGCGCAGCTCACCTGAAGGCAGTTTGATGATTGCGTACTTGTCCTCGCGGGAAGACAGTTGTGCAAACGTACCTGCCGAGCGAACCATGCAAGCGCCCTGACCCGGGCGAAGCTCGATGTTGTGAATCAGAGTACCGAGAGGCATGTTAGCCATAGGCAGGGCGTTACCTACCTCGGGAGCTGCCTCCGGACCGGACATAATTGTTTGACCTACTTGCAGTCCGTTAGGTGCAAGAATGTAGCGCTTCTCACCGTCAGCGTAGAATACGAGGGCGATACGAGCCGAGCGGTTCGGATCATACTCGATGGTTTTTACGACTGCGGGTACACCGTCTTTGTTGCGCTTGAAGTCAATTACGCGGAACTTCTGCTTGTGACCGCCACCGATGTAACGCATCGTCATCTTACCGGTGTTGTTGCGGCCGCCGGTCTTCATCTTACCGAACACAAGCGACTTCTCTGGTGCGCTCGCGGTAATTGTCTCGAACGCGCCAATAACTTTGTGTCTTTGCCCAGGTGTAGTGGGTTTGAATTTACGAACAGCCATTGTTAAATATTGCTATAAAAATCGATTGTTTCACCTTCGTGCAATGTAACAACTGCCTTCTTGTAAGCCTGCTTCTCGCCGCGGATCAAGCCCGTCTTCGTATAACGCTGCTTGGCCTTGGGAGCAACAATCATTGTGTTTACATCCAGCACCTGTACATTGTACATTTCCTCTACTGCCTTCTTGATTTCCACCTTGTTGGCAGTACGCTCTACCATGAAGCCGTAACGGTTGAACTTTTCGCCGGCGGCGGTCATCTTCTCTGTGACGATCGGTTTGATAATAATTGCCATAGTATGATCCTCCTTATGCTAAAGTTTGTTCAACTGCTGCCAGTGCACCTTCGGTGAAGATGACAGTGTTGGCGTTCATGATTGAATATGTGTTAAGTTCACCAGCGGTGATAACGTTAGCCTTCTTCAGGTTCGTTGACGAACGGAAGACGTTGTTGTCGTTCTGAGCCAGAACGATCAGAGCCTTCTTGTCAGCCACCTTCAGGTTGTTGAGCACCTCGATCAGAGCCTTGGTCTTCGGAGCCTCAAATGCGAGGTTGTCCAGAACGATGATCTCGTTCTGCGAAGCGCGGAGGCTGAGAGCCGAGCGGCGAGCCAGACGTTTCACTTTCTTGTTCAGTTTGAAGTCGTAGTCGCGGGGAACGGGGCCGAAGATCGTACCACCACCTACGCGTACCGGAGACTTCAGATCACCCGGACGTGCACCGCCGCCGCCCTTCTGGCGACCGAGCTTGCGTGTCGAGTGAGCGTTCTCACTACGTTGTTTGGCCTTGGCTGTACCTTGACGGTTGTTTGCCAGGAATTGCTTAACGTCCAAGTAGATAGCATGGTCGTTAGGCTCGATAGCGAAGATTGCGTCATTGAGGGCAACCTTCTTGCCGGTTTCCTTACCGGCTTGATTCAAAATACTAAGTTCCATAACTGCTTACTTGTTAATAATGACGATTGAATTCTTAGCACCGGGTACGCTACCCTTGACCATGATCAAGTTGTACTCAGGTATAACTTTCAAAATTACGAGGTTCTGAACCGTTACGCGGTCCTGACCCATATGTCCTGCCATACGTGTACCCGGGAAGATACGTGACGGATAGGCGCAAGCACCTACCGAACCCGGAGCACGCAGACGGTCGTCCTGACCGTGTGTCGACTGACCAACACCACCGAATCCGTGACGTTTAACAACGCCCTGGAATCCTTTACCTTTGCTGGTTCCGATTACGTCAACGAACGTGTTCTCTTCGAATACATCAGCTACGGTGATCGTATCACCGAGTTTCAACTCTTTGTCAAAGCCGTCGAACTCCATGAGGTGACGCATAGGCTGTACGCCTGCTGCCTTGAAGTGACCGAGTTCTGCCTGGTTGGCGTGCTTCTCGCTCTTCGGCATGAAACCTACTTGTACGGCCTCATAACCATCCTTCTCAACAGTCTTCAGTTGGGTCACAACGCACGGACCGGCTTCAATAACGGTGCACGGGATGTTCTTGCCGTCGGCACCAAAGACGGATGTCATTCCGATCTTTTTTCCTAATAAACCTGCCATGTTTGACTGATTAATTACTTTTGTTGTTTTACTTAATGTTTGCCTGCGCTCTCGCCCACGGGTTAACGTTTTCGGGTCCCTGCTGTTTGCTCATCCGATGGATTCGAGTTGCAATCTTCCGGTATCACTCTCCGTGGGAAACGCTTCGGCGGTTATCAAACTTTGATTTCTACTTCGACGCCACTGGCGAGTTCCAACTTCATCAGGGCCTCAACGGTCTTGGCATTGGAGTTGTAGATGTCGATGAGACGTTTGTAGGTCGAGAGCTCGAACTGCTCGCGTGCTTTCTTGTTAACGAAAGTTGAGCGGTTAACAGTGAAGATACGTTTGTGTGTCGGCAGGGCGATAGGACCGCTGATGACAGCACCGGTAGCTTTCACGCTCTTGACAATCTTCTCAGCGGACTTGTCCACCAGATTGTGGTCGAACGATTTGAGTTTGATACGAATTTTTTGACTCATTGTTGTTGTTTGTTTTTAATTTTGCAGAGCGTGCGTAGCCCAAAGAGTCATTTACTCGAACGACTCACGCCCCGCAGGGTTAGTTGTGTTTGATGCAGGTCTCTACCTGCTGTTTTTCTGTTTGTTTGTGCCGTACTCACCGTCACACGTGTGTACGTGTGTATGTGTACGTGCGTTTTTTATTAGGTACGTACGTGCGCTCGCGGCGCACGTACGCGCCATTGTTAGACGAGATCAACTCTACCACCGACCTCAGTGAGGACTGCCTTGGCAATCGAAGAGGATACCGGAGCATAGTGGCTGAACTCCATCGAGCTGGTAGCACGACCGGAGGTGATGGTACGCAGAGCGGTTACATAACCGAACATCTCGCTCAATGGCACTTTCGCTTTCACGATACGTGCGCCGTTGTGAGCGGTGTCCATACCCTCTACCTGACCACGGCGTTTGTTCAAGTCGCCGATCACGTCACCCATACTCTCCTCAGGTGTTACCACCTCAAGCTTCATGATAGGCTCCATCAGTACCGGTTTAGCCTTGGCGCAAGCGTTCTTGAACGCCATCTGCGCACAGATCTCGAACGACAGCTGGTCGGAGTCAACCGGGTGGAAGCTACCGTCGATAACAGTAACCTTCAACTGGTCAACCGGATAACCGGCAAGCACACCGTTCTTCATTGCGGCGAGGAAGCCCTTCTCGATCGACGGGATATACTCCTTAGGAATATTTCCGCCCTTCACCTCGTTCACGAACTGCAGAGCGCCCTCGAAGCCTTCGTCAGCCGGCTCGACGCGGACAATCATGTCAGCGAACTTACCACGACCACCGGATTGCTTCTTGTATGTCTCGCGCAACTCAACAGGAGCGCTGATAGCCTCACGGTAAGCAACCTGCGGACGACCTTGGTTACACTCCACCTTGAACTCACGTTTCAGACGGTCGATGATGATCTCCAAGTGGAGCTCACCCATACCCGAGATAACGGTTTGGCCGGTCTGCTCGTCAGTCTTAACGGTGAAGGTAGGATCTTCCTCAGCCAGTTTAGCCAGACCTACGCCGAGTTTGTCGAGGTCAGCCTGCGACTTCGGCTCTACGGATATACCGATAACCGGTGCAGGGAACTCGATGGACTCGAGTACGATAGGTTTGTCCTCAGCGCAGAGGGTATCGCCCGTACGTATATCCTTGAAGCCTACGCCCGCACCGATATCGCCCGCGCCGATGAAATCAACGGGGTTCTGGTGGTTCGAGTGCATCTGGAAGATACGCGAGATACGCTCTTTCTTGCCTGAACGGGGATTGTAGATATACGAGCCCGCATCGAGCTTACCGGAGTAAACTCTGAAGTAGCACAGACGTCCCACATACGGGTCGGTAGCGATCTTGAATGCGAGAGCGGTCAGAGGCTCCTCGTCGTCCGGCTTGCGTGTTGCAGGCTGGTCGTTACGCGGGTCTGTACCCTCGATCACCGGAGTGTCCATAGGCGACGGCAGGTACGCACATACGGCGTCAAGCATCGTCTGAACACCTTTGTTCTTGAACGACGAACCGCACACTACAGGGAAGATATGCATCTCCACGCAGCCTTTGCGGATAGCCGCCTTGATCTCCTCTTCGGTGATGGCCTCCGGCTCGGAGAAGTATTTCTCCATGAGCACGTCGTCGAACTCGGCGCATGCCTCAAGCATCTTGTCGCGCCACTCCTCAGCCTCGGCTTGGAGGTTAGCAGGGATCTCCTCAACGGAGTACTCTGCGCCCATCGTCTCGTCGTGCCAAAGGATGGCTTTCATCTTGATCAGGTCAACCACACCCTTGAACGTCTCTTCTGCACCGATAGGGATCTGGATCGGGCAAGGCTGTGCTCCAAGCACCTCCTTGATCTGGCGAACAACGTCGAAGAAGTTCGCACCACTGCGGTCCATCTTGTTCACGTAGCAGATACGCGGTACGCGGTATTTGTCAGCCTGACGCCATACGGTCTCCGACTGCGGTTGCACGCCGCCTACGGCGCAGAACGTTGCTACAGCACCGTCAAGGATACGAAGCGAACGCTCCACCTCTACCGTGAAGTCCACGTGCCCCGGAGTGTCTATCAAGTTGATCTTGTATTTCTTGCCATCATAGTTCCAGTAGGTAGTGGTGGCAGCGGACGTGATGGTTATACCACGCTCCTGCTCCTGCTCCATCCAGTCCATGGTAGCAGCGCCGTCGTGCACCTCGCCGATCTTGTGGGTCAGACCCGTATAGAACAGGATGCGCTCCGACGTAGTAGTCTTACCGGCATCGATGTGAGCCATGATGCCGATGTTTCGATTCAGATGTAAATCGTGTTTTGCCATTTGCTTGTTGTTGCTTTAATTGTTTTACACGTGTGTTTTTCCGTGGTTACTCTCGATTTGTGTACCTTATTAAGTTATGCACACGTGTACGCGCGCTTAGAAGCGGAAGTGTGCAAATGCGCGGTTAGCCTCAGCCATACGGTGCATATCTTCCTTACGCTTGAAGGCGCCGCCTTGGTTGTTATAGGCATCCATGATCTCACCGGCGAGCTTCTCGGCCATCGAGTGACCGCCACGCTTGCGGGCAAACGCGATCATGTTTTTCATTGCGATGGACTCCTTGCGGTCAGCACGGATCTCGGTCGGCACTTGGAATGTAGCACCACCGATACGCTTCGACTTAACCTCTACAAGCGGAGTGATGTTATCCAGCGCCTGTTTCCAGATGTCGAGAGCGGACTTCTCCTCCTTCTCCATCTTCTTGCCAACGAGGTCTAACGAGGTGTAGAACACGTTGTACGCGATGCTTTTCTTGCCGTCGAGCATGAGGTGGTTAACGAACTTTGCGCACATTACCTCACCGTAAACGGGATCCGGCAAGATCACACGTTTCTTTGGTTTTGCTTTTCTCATTGTTTTGTCTTGTTTTTTACGGAACCAAGCTTGGCTCCTTGGTTGTTTGATCTCTTCAGCCTCAACTCGTGAGGCTTACTCAACCTTCAACCCCTGTTTGTAATCGTCCCAACGTATGGAACATTTAGTTAGTTTGTTTTGGATTTTTGCTCACTTGCAGTCTTTCAGCAAAGCGGTCTTTGAGCGCAGCGGTCTTTTTTCTTTGAGCGCAGCGGTCTAAGATTTACTTCTTCGCCTTCGGACGTTTAGCACCGTACTTCGAACGGCGTTGCAGACGGTTTGCCACGCCGGCAGTATCCAGTGTACCACGAACAATGTGGTAACGAACACCCGGCAGGTCTTTAACACGACCGCCACGTACCATTACGATACTGTGCTCCTGCAAGTTATGACCCTCACCGGGGATGTAGGCGTTCACCTCCTTCGAGTTCGTCAGACGAACACGAGCCACCTTTCGCATAGCGGAGTTAGGCTTCTTAGGAGTTGTGGTGTAAACACGTACGCAAACGCCACGACGCTGAGGACAGCTGTCCAGAGCGGGGCTCTTGCTCTTGTCGGTAAGTTCTGCTCTTCCTTTTCTAACTAATTGTTGAATTGTAGGCATTGTAACTTGTTTTGTTAATTTTTGTTTGTTAATTTAATCGGTTAACTTTCTTCGCCTTGACTACATTTCTGCGCCCATATTCTCATCATGTCTGCGCGCTCGCATGCAGCTCGCGCGAAAAAAGCAAGCAAAGATACGAAAAATTTTCCAGACTCGCAAACTTTCCTCTTTTTTTTATGCACATACGCGCGCACAAAATGATTTTTGCCAACTCATCCTTGCAAACGCACTGAATTATATACCATTTACGCGCTTTCTCCTACTCCGCCCGCCGATTAGCAAAACTGAAATTTTTCACACTTTTAGACACAATTATTTGCAAATGTCAATTATTTTTCGTAACTTTGCAGGCAGAAAAGATAATTGGAACTAACATGACTACACTATCCGATAGTGCACGAGATTTCCAGATGGCAGACATGAAGTCATTCGACGAACCTATGCCCGCTATCGGGATTTTCTGGTACGATCCGAAAGAACACGAATTCTTCGGGGTTTACAAGAAAGAATTGACGCCCAAGATGGTTGAAGAGGCAGCCGAAAAAGGTCTGCCGTTCATCAACTACCCAAGGTTGCACAGGCAGATTTGGAAAGAGCAGTATTTCCGCGCCATTGCACAACATAAACCAACTAAGTTCACCGGCGACTATACACAGATTCCCCGAGGACGTGTGGCTTGGAACATTGACAAGTTCATTGTTCTGGTCGGCAAATGGGCGGAAGATATCCAGGACGAACTTACAGCACTTATTAATCAGCATTTTGCCCTGCCATACTTCGAATTTGTTTACGATGAACACTGGGACTTAGGTCACGGCTGGTCAGGAGATTTATAACGCCTCTGCCGCTGGGTTATCAGCGGCAACATAAGACATAGCGGTGCAAGCGAGCACCATATTAAGCGTAATAAGCCGAGAAACTTGATTTTCTGAAACCCTAGACAAGTTAACAGAAATCATTACACTTCAAGTATGGTTTATGCACGCTCACGTATCAGCGTGAGTTTTCTGTGCATTTATTTGAAGTGTAAAGGTAAGTCTAGGACCTCAGAAAATCAAATGAAACGACGAAAGCGCACGCTTTTCGTATGTCCATAGCCGTAATATATAGAATACAAAATTACAAAGTACAGACTGAATTAATAGGAAAAAGCCGAAGCGCCTGAAAGGCTGTAGGCATAAATTAACAAACAATCTTACTGAAATGAAAAAACTCATTCTTCTCGCAGCGGCGGCTACATTCGCTTTCGCTGCAAACGCCAAGGTTTGGCGTATCAACTATGACGAAAACGCCAATGCAGACTTCAAAACCATTACCGCAGCTTGCGCAAGTGGCAAGGTAGCCAACACCGACACCCTCTACTGCGAGCCAGGTTATCACTACGGCAGCGCAGACGACAACGTTATCAACCGCAAAGGCATGAAGGTTTTTGGTCCGGGTTGGGGATTTGAGGCAAACTACGGCAATACAGCCACTATCGCTGATGCACGATTCACTTCTGACATACGCATTGCCGCAAGCAATGTTACTGTTTCCGGTATATCAAGCACCGAAGGAATCACCACCAGAGGATCAGTTCTAAGAAACATCACTATAGACAGATGTAATGTGCTTAATATATGGCTGGCAGACAAAGATACATTGAACGGAGCAACTGTTAAGAATTGTTACACAACAAGAATATATATCGCCACTATTTCACGAGAACTTAAGAATCTCAATATTGTAAACAACATTATCACGCAAAATAATAATGGCAACTACAATCAAGCCATAATAATGCAACTTGGCGATTACACAAATAGCTTACATAAGGAGGTTATTTCCAATGTAAACATCCTGCGTAACACCATTGTATATAATTTTCGCTCTAGCAGTTACATACCCGTAATTGCATATAATTCATTGATTCAGGACAATATCATTATTAATCTGAAAGACCCAAATCAAGTTATCGATTTCGGAACGGATCGTGGAAATGTCATCCGCAAGAATGTATTGTCAATGGACGGCGAAGAATTGGGAAATGCTGATGCTGTAGCTAACTACCCCGACAACTACTTTATAGGAGCTACCGAAGCCGGTACATTCACTTGCACTCAGAGCACTTATCGCTCCGAGCAGTATTTCCTACTCAAAGACAACTCGCCAGCCAAGAACGCTGCATACGACGGCGGTGACTGCGGTGCTTTCGGCGGTAGTACTCCGTTTATCATCTGCGGACGTCCGCAGGGTATCCCGTACATCACCGATGTAGAGGTGCCCGCACAACCAAAGGACAACAAACTGACTGTTACATTCAAAGTAGCTAACCAAAATGAATAAGACAAGAATATATTGTCTGCTCTTGTGTTCTGTCTTGTCGGTTGCTACACTCGTCGCCCAAAGCAAAGCGGAATACTTCATCGACCATGACCCAGGCTGCGGACGCGCCACAGTGGTCAGCATCTCTGCGGATGCGGCACAAGTGGACGTTCCTACATCAGGGCTCGCGGCAGGATGGCACGTTCTCGGTTTGCGCGCGTTAGGCAGCAGAGCAAGTCAGACATACACCCATCGCTTTTTCATCCCAGAGCAGACACAGGTAACTGAACTGAGCGATGTGGAATACTTCCTTGATACCGATCCCGGACGGGACAACGCTGTCAAAGTTCCCTTCACTACGGGGCAGACCGCGTTCTCGTTCGACCTGACCAATACCGACGACCTCTCCGACGGCATACACCTTGTAGGTGTACGTGCCAAGTACGGCAGTCGTTGGAGTCAGACCTATACCCACCTGTTCTTCGTTACGCATGCGCAGGCTGCTACCGAACTGTCAGGTGTTGAATACTGGCTGGATACCGACCCCGGACCGGGCAACGCCACGGCGTGCGACTTCACAGCAGGACAAACGGAGTTCGCTCTGGATGCCGTTCTCCCCGAAGACCTCGCGGAAGGTTCGCACCTGCTCGGCATACGCGCACGTTATGGTGACAACTGGTCGCAGACCTACACGCACCTGTTCTTGCACACCGTTGCACACAATGTGCCGGTTGTTGTCGAGGCGGTCGAGGCATACTGGGATGCAGACATGGCTAATCCTATCGAAGTGCCCTTCGATCAGGTTGGCGACACCGCCTACATTCGGAACTTCGACTTCGACACCCAAGCGTTGTCCTTCGGCGTGCACTATCTGTCCATCCGCGGCAAGATCAACGGCGTATGGAGCATCATCTCGCGCCACGAGATATGCAAGAACGCCGTTCCCGCCTTCGAGATCCTGAACGAAGATATCTGTGTCGGCGACGAAGTGCTCATCCTTGACATGACGTCCGACGTGCAGCCCGAAACCACCTACAAGTGGGATATGGACAGCAACGGCTCTGCCGAATATACCGACAAGAGCGACATCGTACACACCTATAACCAAGCTGGCAAATATACTATCACATTAACCGTTCAAACAGCCGAAGGCTGCGAATCGTCGTACTCGCAAGATATCTACGTGCACGCCAAAGTTGCTCCGTCTGTTAGCATCGACCGTTCGAAGAGCAGCATCTGTGCAGGCGAGAGCGTTACGTTCACGGCAAACGCTGTCAACGCAGGCGAGCATCCTGTATTCACATGGCTGCGTAACAACACCGTTATAGCAGGCATCACAGGCACTACCCTCGAACTCAGCGACCTCGCGGACAACGACCAGATTCAGGTACAAGTGACTGGCGACAACCCGTGCGCCGATGTCAAGACCGCGACCTCGTCCGTTCTCACGCAGCGCGTATATCCTCTGCCGGAGGTAGAGATAACCCTCGCAAGCGTTTACTACACCGACGACAAGGCATTCTCGCTCAGTGCGTACGGCACACCGTCTGGCGGCACATTCTACATCAACGATGTGGAAGCCAAACTCTTCAACCCGAAGAACAACCCTGTCGGCACGTACAACGTTCGCTATGTTGTCACGAACAGCAACAACTGTACGGCAGAAGCAGAGATGTCCTTCCAGCTCAAGGAACATGGCAACGCCACGATTACCGTTCTCTCGGCCGACGAGACAATGGGTTCCGTAACCGGCGGCGGCACGTATGCTGACGGTACGAAAGTCACGCTGACCGCTACACCGAACGACGGCTACCACTTCGTTCAGTGGCAGGATGGCGTAACCTCCGCTACACGCGAGATCACCGTCAACGGTGATGCTACCTACACCGCTACGTTCGCCGAAGATGCTCCTGCCACACCAACGGTTAGCATCCTCTCGCAATGGTACGATGTGGAGAACAAAATTGTATTCTGTATGTTCTTTGAAACAGCACCCTGTTACGACGTTTATTTCGTAGGTACGTGCAACAACTGGGCTCAGGGCGATGGTAATACCCCCAGCTTCGACAACTGCCAGAAGTTCAGCCCTGTACCCGGTTACGACGGATGGTTCGCAGTAGAAGTACCGTACGCTGACGGCGCACAAGGCAAACCGATTCAAGCGGAGAGCGATGGCACGTTCAACTGGATGAACCAGGCTGGCGACCCCGATGCATGGACGAACCTTAATCTGCCCGGAACACAAGCACTCTGGCTTGAATATGGATTCGGCGGTGAGGCAAACGTATATATTCCGTCTGCCGGAACATATATCTACAGTTTGTCATACTGGAAGAACCACGGCAACGCTTGCGTTTCGATGCAAGATTACACCATCAATCTCTACGCACCTAACCCCTGCGACGGCATGCAGCCCGCAGTTATCGGTGACTTCAATAGTTGGATGGAAAATTTGCCGATGGCTCTTGGACAAGATGCCCAGGGACGACCGATGTACTCATGCACCGTTCAAGCCAAACCGATGTATGCTTTCAAGTTCCGCGAGGTGAATGATAACTCTTGGAACAACCAACTCCTGTATCTCGACACAGAAAGCGGCGAATGGAAAGAGTTCAGCAACTTCGTGCTTGGCGAGAATACGACAGTTACCTACGACTTCTCTGACGGAAACTTGTATCGTTACGCGCAATGCTACCCCGAGAACTATAGGTACACAGTCACCTTCCTCGACTGGAACGAGACCGTGCTCAAGACGGATGTAGTTATCAACGGTAATGCTGCCACAGCACCGACCGATCCAACACGTGACGGATATATCTTTATTGGTTGGGATAAGGACTTCAGTTCCGTAACGGCAGATATGACTGTCACTGCACTATACGAGCCTGAGCCCGAACCGTTTGTACCGAAGCTTGACATCACCATTGACGGCGACTTCAGCGATTGGAGCACAATCCCGCAATCGGCTGTAGCAACAGCAGCCGCGGACGCAAGTTCAGCATACGAGAGCCTCTACCTCATGAAGTGGGCGATGGATGTCAACAACATCTTCTTCTACATTGAGTACTCTGCGGATGCCGATGATATAAGCAAGATTAACATACTCCTCAACTCCGACAATAACACGACTACCGGCTATAACACGGGACTGTGGCTGAACGCGGCTGCAGACTTCATGTACGAGAAAGCACCAGACAAGTACTCATCAGCTGTACCTTATAACTTTAGCAGTGATGACCAGACTGCTTGGGCTTGGACGAGCACCGGCATATCCGGTACAATCGTTGCATGCAATCCTGTTGATCTGTCGAGTGGTCACCGTGCTATAGAAGGCAAAATCATCAAGGAGAACCTTCCAGCAGAGGTTGCTTCAACCATCCGCGTCGGTGTATATTCGACCAACGCTACGTGGAAGAACACCGGCTGCCTGCCACAGTACACCGCCGCCGGAGCATCGCCGATGTTGGAAGTTAACCTCTACAACGGTGTGGCTACCGACCTGTTCCAGACAGGCATTGCCAACGGCAGTGTTGAGTGCAACAAGCTCATCCGCAACGGTGTCCTCTACCTCCTCCGCGACGGCAAAATCTACACCGTCCATGGCACAGAAGTAAGGTAATCGCCCGAGGCAATGCAACACTCCAATAGGGTTTAGCAACGCCCCGACAATAAGGTTCAACCTTATACACAAAGCAGGAGACTTTCGCGAGTCTCCTGCTTCGTTTCTGCAACAATCATTCCGGCACTATGGGGGACTCATTCCGGCACTATGGGGGACTCATTCCGGCACTCGGCGCAACCCGTTGATTTACACAGATTGAACCGGGTGATTACCAGGTTGTTTCCGCGTGATAACTGCGTGATAAGTTGGATATTAGTACAATGTCTCTTCAAGATAACTTCAAGAGTATCAGCCATGCATGGCTGATTAGTTTATCGCCGTTTTGCCTCCCGCTAAATCCGCACTCTTACAGCAAAAAACAAAGTTTTTTCCTTTTTTTGCAAAAAAAATTGCCTTTCATTTGCAAATATCATTTTTTTTTCGTAACTTTGCAGGCGAATGTAGATTCGAGTAACTGAAATCTTATATTTTGAAAAACTAAAATCTCATATATTTTGAAAAAGTTCTTTACTTTCAGTCGGTTGGCGGCGGTGCTGCTGACGATGATGATGGTTCAGATGCTGAGTGTCAGCGCGTGGGCCACAACAACCAAGAAAATTGGCAAGTTCTACTATGAACTTGACGAGGAGACCAAAGAAGCCACTTTGATCCAGAAACCCGGTACGGAAAGCTACAGCGATGTGAGTTACAACATCTCCGGTGCTATTGTTATTCCGGGAACGGTCAAATACAACTCCGAGACCTATACCGTCAAGAGTATCGGTTACATGGCGTTCATCAACAGCGGCGTGACATCCGTGAAGGTGGAGGAAGGTGTTGAGTTCGTTGACAATTTTGCATTTATGAGTTGCGGCCAATTAACCAGCATCACGCTGCCATCCACAATCACGCACTTTGGCAACCAAGTGTTTATGGAAGCATACAACTTGAAATCGTTCACCATTTACGCCAAGACGCCTCCGGCATTCGACTACGGCAGTCCTTTCGCCGACATGGATACGAAGTCTATCGAAAGCGTCAATGTGCCCTACGAAAGCATGGATGCGTATCGCGATGACCCCAATTGGGGAATCTTTGCCGATGTCATCCAGGCTGCCAAAGGTAGTGCTCCGGCTTCTATCACGTGGGGTGAAAAGGAACTGAAAAAGGTTTATCTGTTCCTGACAGGCACGCAGACGATCAACTATGTCACGGTAACCGCCGAAACGCCCGACATGAATCAGGATTACTGCCATTTTATGTACGATGACAAGAACGATATCAACTATACGTCGTTCTCGCTTTTCTATAACTCGTCGCTCACGTTCTCCTCTACATTAGGCAACATCAAGCGCATCGTCATCACGTGTATCGACGCCACTACAAGTCATATTGCACCGAATTCCGGCTGGCAGTGGGTAGAAGAGCTCAATCAGCTTGTATGGTCAGGTGATCCCGCTTCCGAGGTCGTGTTGACTACCGACGGTTCGGGCGAAAATGTCTCTTCCGGACCGATCAGCTCCATCGAATATATCTTTGAGGGTGCTCCGGCGAGCGAGCCTATCACGTGGGATAAGGCAGATGTCAGCAGTATAAGTATCCTCTCGATGAGCGATGATTATTACCAAGACGCCACGGTTAAGGATATCACGGTTACCGCCTATTCGCCGACCGAGAATGACTATGCCGGTTTCTACTACTTTGAGGAATATGATAATTCAACTATCGCCATCCACGACAACGGTGTGCTCACCTTCTCGCATCCGATCGACAACCTGAAGGCTATTGACATCATCTGCAATCCTGAAGGCGACATAGAGGAAATGGAGCATCTGGCTGCAGGCTCCGGATGGAAGTGGAACAGCAGGAAACAGCAACTCCAGTGGACAGGTGACGCCGCTGCCGTGGATCTCACGTGCGACGGCTCGGCGGACGGTATCCACCTTCCATTCATCCAATCCATCGTATTCTACTTTGCCGACAAAGAGGTTCCCGCCTCCGTTACATGGGAAGAGAGTGACATGAACTTCTACATCAACTGGGATAACGGATGGTCTAACCACGGTGAGGAAACCGTTAAGGACGTTACCGTCACCACCTACGGCGGAGAGACGGATTACTGCCAGTTCGGCTATTCGTCTTTGGACGGATATTCATCTATCAGAATGACCGGTGCGGGAGCAAGGATCGGTTTCACATCCGATATAGCCAACTTCAAGCGCATCGTCATCACCAGCCAGCATGAAGAGTTTCAGGACTTAGGCTCTCTGGATCGTACAACCGGTTGGACGTTTGATGTCACGAACAATCAACTCATCTGGCAAGGCGACGCCGCGTGGGTAGACTTGGCGTGTGACGGTTCGTCGTCCCTTGACCTGAGCCACCTCACATCCATCGTATTCTACTTCGAGGGCGAAAGCGCACCGGCTACCGAAACCTCGACCTTCACGTGGAGCCAACGCCATGTGAACTTGGTTTCGCTGTACACCAACAGCAGCCAGCCGACCGATACCACGGCTCTCATCAATAACATTATCGTATCTTCGAATGCAAAATACGGTAACGGATGCTCATTTGATAGCGGATGGCTTGATCTTGACTTCAATAGTGAACTGACGTTCCACTCAATCGTCGGCGACATAACCGGCATCGTCATCACGATCAGTTCGTTACAGCAAATCGGTATAAACAATACTACTTGGACGTTCGATGACAAGAATAGCACCCTGACCTGGTCAGGTGATGCATCGAGCGATGTGACACTGCCGGGGCGTCTGGATTGCCGGATAGCATCGATTGACTTCACCTACCAGCCTGCCGCCGCACCGCGCGAAGGCGAGGGCTTCTCCGACGACAACAACTTTGAATACGAAATCACCGGCGCCCACACAGCGAAGATGGTCGGTCAATCCAACTTAGGCACTATCCCGGCATCCGTAGTTCTCGATGGCGAAATCTATTACATCACCGAGATTGAGGATTATGCATTCTCGGGCATCTCCCAAATGGGTAACATCTACGGCGGTAAGAATATCGCCAAGATCGGCGCACATGCCTTTGACGGCTGTCTGCGCTTGGGTACAGTCAGTCTGGACAGCAAGGTTCTCGAGTCCATCGGCAATGAGGCGTTCAAGAACTGCAAGCTCCTGTCGCTCTTCACCTGCTCTACCCAACTGCCTCCGGTGCTTGGCAGCGATGCATTCGCCGGCGACAATATGCTCAATCACATTCATGTTTATTCACATGTGGTTGAAACGTATAAGGCAGCTGCCGGTTGGAGCGTTTATGCCGACAAGATCGGCGCGCAGTATTCCGCACCTGCTATCGGTGAGCAGTTCTTTGCCTATACCTCGAAGACCGCAAACATGTTTGCCGTATTCAACCTTACTCCGACGAAAGAAGTCAAAGTAATGCCGTACAACGCGGAAGTGAATGCCATCTATCCGGTTTCGCGCGTTGGCACACTGACTATCCCTGAGTCAACATTCTACATGTATTACAACTATACCGTCACCGCAATCGGAGAGAAAGCCTACAAGGACAGCACCCGCATCAAAGTGGTGGTTATTCCTGAGCAAATCAGGTTCATCGAAGCCGACGCGTTCAAGAACTGCACAGGCGTTGAGAAGGTTTACTTCACATGGGACGACCCGCGAACCATCACGTGGGCAGACGCTGAGGTCGGCGCTGACTTCAAGACTGCTGCTTACGGTGGCACCCGCATCATCGTTCCCGAAGGAAAACTGAGAGCTTACCAGGAATGGGCACCCGCATGGGCGAAGCGCATGACGGAAGGCGACATCACCGACCTGCCGAAGGAAGCTCCCCTGTTGATTGATACAACCTATACGTACTACAGCACTACCCGTAGCGCTATCACGTGCACGCTGGACGATGGCACAAAGCTGTTCTTTAACAAAGACATGAATACCAACTACGATGCTTCCGGCTACTTCTACCTGACACTCAACCGCATTGAGACGGATGCAAAGACGCTGAACATCCCGAGTGAGTACGAATATCACGGACAGGTGACGTCAATCAAGCGAATTCTCATCGGTAGTGGTGACTATCGTTGCGACCAGTTGCAGCAACTCATCGTTCCCGAAGGCACAGAGGTAATCAATCTGCCATACGCCTACTCGCTGAAAACGCTCAATCTGCCGGCAACGACGGTTTGCTTCAACCTGTCCTCTTCGAGCAACTTCAAGGATCTGTACCTGCAGAGCGTTTATCCTCCTTATTGGGGAACGGTCAGCGCTACCGGCGGACTGAATGCCCCGACGAGCCAGGATCTGACAAATGTCACCGTACATGTTCCCGCTATGGCGATGGAGCTCTACGCCAACAGTGCTCCATACAACAAAGCCAACCTTGTCGCATCCGAGCAGCCGGTAGAGCATCTGTTCGTAGGCTATGAGCCGGACATCACGATTCAGAGCACCGACAATCTGGCAGAGAAAGTGCAACTGACTGTCCCGAGATGGTACGCCGTAGCAGCTGAAAAGAACGCAGCCGGAGCAGATACCTACGGATTGTTCCATAACACCGAAACGGCATTCGAGGAAAAGTCAACGACTACATCCTACGGCAACCAGAAATACTTCTATCCCGCACAGCTGACCGTGAATGCCGACAAAGAGCTGACACTCGGGAAGTTCAAGCTGGAGCAGGATTGCGGCGAGTATTACTTCCCGAACTATACCGACCCGAACAACGGCGCAAGTTACAAGATCACTCCGTCAACCGCCATCTTCAACTCGCCCGTTACGGCAGAGGAGGTTGAGATGACCTATCACCTGTTCCGCAGCCACCTGCCGTGGAAAGGCAATGTAGCCGGCAATACGGAATTAGGCAACTACAGATACTACGTTGTATCGTTCCCGTTTGATGTCAAGATCTCGGATATCACCTTCCCGGACTTGCAGAGCAGCATGGAAGTGATATGTATGGAGTTTGACGGCGCGAAACGCGCAACGGCTGCCGCATCCAATTATTGGCGTCTGCTTGCCGGTGACGAGATCCTGCATGCCAACCAAGGTTATCTGATTGCATTTGTCGGGAAACAAACAAGCGGATACGTAACGAATTATATCGAGCAGACAACCTTGCAGCTCAAGGCAATGGATACTGACAGCAAGCAGCAAATCTTTAGCAACAGCGACGTAGCCATAGCCTTGACTCCCTATCCGTCGGAGTACAAGCAGCGCGAGGGCTGGAACCTGATAGGCAATCCCTACCCGTGCTTCTTCGACATCAAGTATCTGGATTGGGAAGCTCCTGTCACCGTTTACGACGGATTTGACTACTATGCGTTCTCTCCGATTGACGACGAATATTACCTGTATCCCAACGAGGCGATCTTCGTGCAATGTTCCGATGAGAACGCTTCCGTCAACTTCCGAAAAGAAGGTCGTCTGCATAATGACCCGAAGGGTCTGTGGCAATTGAGCAGCTCACCGGCGCCGGCACGAATGATGCATCGTGCATCCGCTTCCGAGCGCAGCGTATATAACTTCATCCTGTCCGGAGAATCGGGTTACGACCGCACCCGCATCGTAATCAACGAGCAGGCATCCACAGCCTACGAGACCACACGCGATGCCGCGAAGATGCTTGGTCAAGGCGGCAAGCCGCAGCTGTACGTGCTCGACGGCGGCGTACAATACGCTATCAACGAGCGTCCGCTGGAGCAAGGCGTATTCAGTTTGGGTATGATCTTCCCCGTAACAGGCAGCTACGTTCTGTCGCTACAGGATAATCCCGACGAGCAGATGACCGTGATGCTGACCGACCACATGACCGGCACAGAACTGGACATCACGGAAACGGCTTACACCTTTGATGCCTCTGCAGGCTCCACTACGAACCGCTTCAGCCTAAGAATCGGAAGGCGGATCGTGAATGCAATGGAGAACATCAGCGCCGAAACAGGCGAGACGGTTTATTACGACCTGCAAGGGCGTATGTTCCGTTCACTGCCCACACAGAGCGGCGTATATATCCTCAAACAAGGAACTGCGACTCACAAAGTCATTGTAAAATAATAAGATTATATAGTAAATAATAAAGCATTATCGATATGAAAAAGTATTTATTATTCTTGTTGGCAATATGGATGCCGATGATGGCTTGGGCTGCCGCTCCGACACATACGCTTACCATCAAAGCCGGTGCCAAATTTAATATAACCGTCAAGCAAACGGATGGAACATCTCTGTCTGGGAACGTCGTAAAATACGACCCGGAGTATATTGTCACCTATTCGCTCATGGAAGGTGACTCATACTCCATTTCCATCGACCCGCTGACATACGAAAACGACTACATCTACAGTCAGTTTACCGCATGGATGCGCGATGACGCTTTCTACTCCAAGTCCACGGAGCTGAAGCTGACAATGGGCAAAAAAGACATCACCCTCACAGCCGTATCTACCCGTGTGGCAGAGCCTCCCTACTCTCCGGGGGCAAACAGCTTTGACGCCGAGACGGGAACATTGATGCTGGACGAGATACGAAATGCCAGGTCGCAAGGCATCAACAGTGCGTACCGCGTTGCCAAGGCGATGTACAAATTCGAAGATAGCGACGTACTGAATGTAGTGGTTATAGGCGACTTGGAGGGTACAGACATCTCCCTCGTCGGGTCATTTGGCAAGTTAGCCAACCTGGCTTCGATTGACATGTCGCAGACAAGCGGACTGAAGTCATTGCTGTCGTCGCATTACACCGGTTCGTATAATAAATTGCAAAAACTGGAGCATATAGCTTTGGGAGCAAGTATTGAAACCATTAACCAGGATGCGTTCTTTGGAATGACTCAACTTACAGCCATTGACTGCTATGCTACCACGCCCCCAAGCTGCGATCCGAAAGCATTCGACGAAAATTATGTTTCACAAATTTCGCTTCGAGTGCCCGCAGGATGTGTAGAACAATACCAACAGGCCAACGGATGGAAAGAGTTATCCGACGTTACTTCACTCAACGAGATCGGCGACATCACGGTCAAACTGCCTACAAACGTTCCGGACGGATACTATGAGGATATGACCTTGGAACTGACCAACCTGCGCAGCAAGATGGTATATCCCCGCAAAGTGCTCAACAAGCGCGAGTTCCTGTTTAGCGGTCAGATTAGAGAATCTGAATACCAAGCCACTTTAAAGAACGCCTACGGGCATGTGATGGGGCAGACCGAAGCAGTGGAATTGGCTGAGGATAAACTTACGCTAACCTTCGACAAGCTCTTGCAGAAAAAAGACGTTAACGTAAAAGTGACTACACCCGAAGGGGAAGATTATACCAACATGGTTAGGGTAGAATGGATCGATGAGTCGAACAAGATAATCGGATATGCTTCCCGTCTGAAGGCAGTGGCTGAAGGTCGCAAATTGATCTGCCAAATCAGCGTTGGTCATGGCATTGCCCGCCAGTACGTAGCTCCTCCCGCCACACAATTCACCGTGGCAGCCGAAGGCGACAACCTGTTGACGCTCGTATTGATTCCGGTGGAACAAATGACACTGTTCGGCTATGTGACAGACGCAGAGACCGGTGACAGCATCTCGGGAGCCACCGTAGCCATCACCCATCAGCAAGCGGGATATACTGACAAGTCGATTATCGCCACTACAGGCGCTGACGGCAGGTATGAACTGCAAGGCACAAACAAACCAGGAGAAATAACGGTTTCCGCTACGGGCAAACTCCCCAACACAGTACCATTTGCAGCACCACAAGCCGGAGGCGAACTGCCTACCGTTGTGCTGGAGCCAAAGGTCGATATTATCGTCAAAATTACGCTCACCTATACCGAATATACGGAAGATGGCACGGAGGGCAAAGTCATCGAGGACTACAAGGGGCATTCCGATGTAGTTTATCAGGTGTATAACAAAACCCGAAAGCGCGAGATAAAGAACTTCGACGTCCTGGAAGGTGCACTGTTTATCCCTGATGGCGTGATTGTCGGTCAGGAATTGACGATAACAGCCACCAGCCGCAGCAACGATTTCATCCAAGCGAGTGCAGACTGCGTGATTCCCAAGGGCGGTACGGGTTATGTAACCGTGCCTCTTATGCAGACTCCGCAGGGTAGCCTTAAGGCTGCTGTCAATGTGCCCGACAGCATCTCCGTGATGGGTGTATTGTACCGCGCCGACGGACGTTTCCAGCGCTCGAAGACATACATACTCGACAGCCTGCAATTTAATGACCTGCCCGAGGGGGATTACAATCTTATCACGATGACCTCCAACACCCTGCTGCGCAGAACGTTACTACTGTCTACACTCGACGATATGGGATTAGTGGAAGGCACTGACTACAAGAAAAACGCTGTGCATATTGAGCGAGGACAAGTTACGACCGTCAACGTAGGTACTGTACCGGCACTGGATATGGAGAAACTCCATTACACGGACAAAAGTACCTATTTCATGGCGAAAAAGAGCATTATATCCATGTATGAATATTCATATATATACTCAAAAGTGCGCTTTGCGGAAAAATATGCCAAACGAGTCAGCAACGTGGAGGTGATCGTCGATATGCCGGAAGAGATATATGTGGTGGAGAACTCAGCCTACGATGCCAAGGAATGGAATTCCACTATCAGTTATCGGATTGAAAACGGACGTTATATCTTCCCCATCAAAAATCTCGATGATCACCAACTCAGCTTCAGTCTGCGACCCGACAAGGCTGGAGAGTACGAAGTGTCTGCCTCTGTCCGCTTCAAATTGGATGGTGTGCAGACGATTCAACCTATCGGAACAGCATGGATACAAGTCATCAGCAGCTTTACCATGAACGAACCCACGATGTCGGAAGACTATAACAACATATATGTAAAACTAAGCGGTACTCTTCCACCGGCTGGCGGAAAGGTTAAAATATATGACTATGACAAATTTGTGGGTAGTGCCGACGTTTCTTTCGGGAACAGATGGAAAGCTGAAATTCAATACCCGAAAGACGGATCAATTCATCTACATGCCCTCAAAGCCCGATTGACAGATTACAATGGAAGTAAAAAAGAGGAAACAGATGTACAGTATATATCGCTCACTAATATCAACACATATGCAGAGCGGGTTGTCATGATGACACAAAGGCTTCAACCTATCACGTTCAACATGGTTGACAACACGGTAAGTCCGAACAACTATACTTATGTATTAAAGCAGTACTGGAGTGGTAAAACACCATATCACACAACGTTTAACTTCCTTGCATATTTTGAGAACTTGGACAAACCTAAGGAAAAAGAGGTGAAGATTGACGTGTTAGTATCCGACGGAAGTATCCGCACCCTGGATGCGAAATACGATGAACACCGGCAATGTTTTTATGCCTCATCCGATTTTTCCAGTATATACCAAGTACCCAAATCCGCATGTGCCTATTATGCAGATGATTCATACAAACCTATAAGCGAAGAGGAGCATAACAGGCTGTTCGATCTGGATGCAGCGTTCGTTAAGAACGTGTCAAGACTCGCCGTCCTATCTGCTAAAAATGCAGGAACGATAGAATTAGATACACTGAATAATCAGGATGAAGAGACGCTTAAATTTACTTATACCGTAAACGGAAGTGACCCTATGGAGTTCACCGCAAAGGAAATGGACTTTGATGAGGCCGTGAAGTACGTGATGAAGGATAGTTTTGTTGTGAATAGACCGATGGTCCTTCGCAACGACTCCGACACCTTACTATACACGATTGTAAACGGTCTGGATCAAGTAGAGTTGATTCTGATCGATATGACCGACAGCGTCGCCTTGCGAGCGGTTATCACCGATGCCGAAATTTTTGATCCGGGTGCTACTCCCAACAGAAAGGATGCCGATCCCAAGAAAGCATTGCAAGAGGACATTATTCCGGAATTCCTGTTCTCAAAAGGGTTCAATGCCGGATCCAAATTCTTGTCAACAATAGGACAGGCAACAGGGCTGCTTGAATATCTGGAGAGCCCGTTTCAACTACAGGAAATGGCTGCGCGAGCTCACGATGCAGAGCGTAGGATAGACAGTTGGATCAGAAAGATAAATTTTGATCTGGAATACAAACTCTGTACTCATGACAAAACAGTCCGTCGTAAATACGGTGGAGAAACAAAAGAAAGGTACTTGAATTGGCTGAGTGAATGTGAAAGAGAGGGCGATTACCTTCAGACCATGATCGCCAGGGAGATAGCTAATTTCAAAGAGGATCTGGGCAGAAAGGCTTTTTGGGATTTTGGTACGAGCGCTCTTGGCGGAGGGTTAGGCAAAGCTGCGGTAAAAGGTGCTGTCAAATTAAGTCCTGACGCAGTAAGAGCGGTGCACAAAGTAGAAAGAGTTATTGAAACGCAGGACGGCAGAATGTTAACATCTGAATTAGGCTTCCTCGGTGAGGTTGCAGATGGAGCTTTCGATATAGTTGAAAATGCCGAAAAGTTCATCAGTCTTGACTATGATCGTCATTACCAGGAATTTCTTGATCAGGCTGATAATCAGGAAAAATACACCATAACCTGCCTGCAAAATCTCTATACGGAAATGATCAATAATAATGATTGCAGGAACGATGGCGATGACTGTGAGGGTGAGGGTGATGACTGTGACCCTGATGGTCCTCCTGATGATCCCGGAGACGATGGCGGTGACGATGGCGGTGACGATGAAAATAACGAGGAGGACGACGATGAAGATGTAAAGAATGGACGAAATCCTAATGGCAAACCAGAGAAGGTCAGAGTCCCAAGGCATAGATATAGAAGCCCGTACACTCCTCCTTATGAGCCATACAAAAAATTTAGAAATCTTGAAGTTCATCCGCTTATCGACCCGTCCGGTTATGTGTATGAGGCAGTGCCATCCAACCGCGTTGAAGGCGCTACGGCTACCATCTACTACATGGACTACATGATCAACAGCAGCGGCAACAGTACCGGAGAGCAAGACGTACTCTGGGATGCAGAAAACTACGGTCAGGTCAATCCGCAAATAACCGATTCGACAGGTATGTATCAATGGGATGTGCCTCAAGGATTATGGCAGGTACGCGTGCAGAAAGAAGGATATGAGAGCAACCAGACCGAGTGGCTGCCTGTGCCTCCGCCACAACTGGATGTAAACATACCTATCGTCCGCAACCGACTGCCGAAAGTGGAGAAAGCACATGCTTACGAACAGGCTGTAACAGCGAAGTTCGACAGCTATATGCTACCCGAGCTGCTTAATTTAGAACAGATTATCGTAACCGAAAACGGTGCAATCGTAGCAGGATCCATCGAACTGACCGACGCGGAGGCTGCTCCCGACGGCACGACCTACGCTTCGCAATTCCGCTTCACGCCTTCTACGCCGTTTACGGCAAACGAAGTAGTCCTGCATATCTCCGGAGCGGTGCAGAACTATTCCGGCATCGAGATGGATGAACCGTTTGAGGCAGTCCTGCCGATAGAACGGGAGGTGAAGACCCTCGTAGCTGACCGTAGCGTCAAGGTGCTCTACCAACATGCAAGAGTCGTGCACGTCAAGGGCGAACCAGCCGCAGCTGCCGCCGGTAAGACGATTTCGATAAAGAGTGCGTCAGGCATCATCGCTACCGCCACCGAGAACACTGTTGTCCTCAATAAGGACGGCGAGGCAGAGGTGCTCATCCAAGGCGACCTGCCGGGAGTAGAACTCATTACATTCAACCTGGGCAATCCGGAGTTATCTGCAAGCACGAAGGTGAACGTGATGGAGTCAGCACCTTGGTGGGTAGATGCACCGGAAGCGTCAGTCCCCTCTGAGACCGAACTGGAAAGAGGTGCAACCGTCACCTTGAGCAGCCAGACAGAGGGCGCGGTGATCTATTACACGCTCGACGGAAGCAATCCATACGACTCCGACACCCGCATCCAGTATAACGGCACGTCTGTTGTCATCAACGCAGAGACCACGCTGAAGGCGATAGCTGTCGTTCAGGACAAGGGCAGAAGCGATGTACGCACCTATCACTACACTATAAAGGTTGGCACCGAGATCCGCGGCGTGAACGGCTGCGACATCAGCGTGGTTCCCGTGCGCGTACACGATTCATTTGAGGTAAGCGGTGTAGATGGTGCATTCAGCGTAAGCGTCTATAGCATGACAGGACAACGGCTGATCCTGAGTAGCCAAGTCCGCAATGGTCAGCGTGTGAACGCAACCGCTCTGCCCACAGGAGTCTATCTCGTGGTTGTCAGTGGCGACAACACTTATTCAACGCACCGCATAATTAAAGACTAACGATTGCATATTAACACACCATACAAGATGAGAAAAATTCTGAGCATTGCAAGTATTGCCCTAATGGCGACAGGGATGCTGCTGTTGAATAGCTGCGAAAAGGAGCCGGTGATACCCGAAGACCTGACATCATTCAGCGGTACATGGGGTATATCCGACAGCAAAAATCCCTCTGCCACCGGGCAGTATGACGAGTATATCCGCTTCGTGGAGAACAACGGATTTGAGTATTTCGCTATGGCGGAATCGGCTTACGCCTACTACCGCGGCGGGCACGTGATCAACGGCAAGATTGTGAGCCTCATTTACAAAGGCGTGCGCATGTTTAACGTAGTTGACGGTATCGCGCGCTACACGCAGGATTACTTCGATCCGGAGAGTACCGACATGAGCAAACTCACTATTGTGGAGTTAGGCACAAACCGTATGATCATGAAAAACAACGGCAGCAAGTACTACTTCCACAAGACAACCGAAATCAAGGGCTGGAACGAAGAGTTCTCTTCGCCGGAGATTGACATAACTGAGGACAACCTGATTGCCACCTGGGATCAGTTGAACTTCTACATCAATGCCCAGAGCGGCACGTCGTGGTGGTACTTCTTCGAGCCGGACAAGAACGGCATCACGCTGCTGCCTGACAGCCTGGTCGGCGAATGCCCGTTCTGGCGGAATCGTGTGCTGGAGAATCAGGTCAATGCCAACGTCCTCAAAGAGACCGAACTGATAGACGTTGATCCTTTGGACTGCGCATGGAGTTTGAGTGGCGATACCGTGACGCTCACCTGCGCAAAATACATTGCTTACACCCCGGACGACAACGACAATCCTACCGCCGCACACGAGGTAACACCCGAACAGCCGATCACTATCCCGTTCATCGTACAGGTGCTGACAAAGGATTACCTGATCCTGTATAACACCCAAACGCAAGTCTTCCACGCCTTCCACAAACACGTGGACAAAGCCGCAAGTGCGCCAGAACGCAACACCATCCTCCGGACAGAATCCATACAGGAAGTCGTTCGGCGGGAAATGAACGGATGGCTGATACCGCGCTAGATCTGCATGCAATTCAGGCCTATCATACTCAAAGAACACCTCCGGGAGTACCTGCCGTACTACCGGAGGAATCTTGCTGTGGCGTTTCCCGTCATGCTTACGCAGCTCGGGGCGGCACTCGTCGGGCTGATCGATACGATCATGGTCGGGCACTACGCCACGACCGATCTGGCGGCAGTGAGTTTCGCCAACGGCGTGTTCTTTACATTCATGGTGTTTGCCATGGGCGCGGTGATGGCGGTCACGCCGCTGGTCGGACATGCTTACGTGCAAAAGGACGACGAACGGGTAGCATCGCTGCTGCTCAACGGTCTATGGTTCACGCTGCTCGTAGGCGTGGCTACATGCGCCGTGCTGGCGTGGTGCGTACCGATGATGGACGATATGGGTCAAGACCCCGAAGTAGTCAAGGCGGCTCGACCGTATCTCATAATGCGTATTGTGGGAATGATTCCGTTCCTGATTTTCTGCTTGGAGAAACAGTTCATGGAAGGCTTGGGCAACACCGTTGTCGCGATGATCGTCACTACGGGTATCAACATACTGAACGTCCTGCTGAACTGGGTGTTCATCTACGGACATTGGGGTTGCGAGCCGATGGGTGCAGCCGGAGCAGGCTTGGCGACGATGATTGCGTGGATTCTTCTTCCTATAGTGTTCCTCGCGGTTATACTCAGCCGCCAGGAGTGGCGGCACTATTTCAGCCTCTGTTCGCGCTCCCTCACCAGCCGTGCTACGATAAGCGAACTGCTGCGCACAGGCGCACCCATCGGCATGCAGACTACAATGGAAACCGTGCTGTTCACCATCTCGTTTATCATGGTCGGATGGATCAGCAAGGAGGCACTCGCCGCCCATCAGGTAACGAACCAAGTGGCGGATTTCGCCTTCATGCTCTCGCTCGGCATCAGTTCGGCGACTACTATCCGCGTCTCGCATCAATACGGTCTGGGCGACATCCGCGCCACACGCATGGCAGCTAACGCCAGTGTGCATCTTATCCTGATGATGAACACCATCGGCGCAGTTCTGATGATCGGCTTTCGCAATTACCTACCCTACCTCTTTACAGAGGATGAGGCGGTCGTATCGCTTGCTTCGCAACTGCTGATCTTCGCCGGACTATTGCAATACGCCGACGGGTTGCAATGCGTAGGCGCGGGAATGCTCCGCGGTGTGACCGACGTGCGCGTGCCGATGTGGATCACCGTCATCACCTACGTCATCATCGCTCTGCCGCTCGGCTATGTACTGATGTTCCCCGCAGGGCTCGGCGCAGTGGGTATGTGGATGAGTTTCGTCGTCGCACTGACCATAGCAGCCGTAGCGTTCCACCTGCGCTTCCGATGGCTGTTTAGAAAAAAATCATAAAAAGTTGCGCCAAAATTTGCAAATGTCAAAAAAAAATCGTATCTTTGCATGCTCATTCGATATATCAATTTCTCGATATGTCGATTTATCGAAAGGATTCAACTAATTTTTTAACAACAATACAATCCAAAAACACATGATTTACTCGAAAGAAGTACAAGAAATGTGCGTAGTAGCCAAAGGTCCGAAACACGGTCCCGCTCCTATTCCCGAAGAGGGTAAGTGGGTGAAGGCTACCGAGATCAAGGACATCTCGGGTATGACGCACGGTATCGGCTGGTGCGCACCCCAACAGGGTACTTGCAAGCTCAGCTTGAACGTTAAAGACGGCGTTATCGAAGAGGCGCTGGTTGAGACTATCGGTTGCTCGGGTATGACCCACTCCGCTGCTATGGCTGCTGAGATCCTGCCAGGCAAAACTATCCTTGAGGCGCTGAACACCGACCTCGTTTGCGACGCTATCAACACCGCTATGCGCGAGCTGTTCCTGCAGATCGTTTATGGCCGTACGCAGTCTGCTTTCTCTGAGGGCGGTCTTACCATCGGCGCTGGTCTCGAGGACCTCGGTAAGGGCTTGGTATCGCAGTGCGGTACGCTCTACTCGACGAAAGCCAAAGGCGTTCGTTATCTGCAACTCACCGAAGGCTACATCACCAAGGAGTTCCTCGACGAGGACAACGAGGTTTGCGGCTACGAGTACGTACACATGGGCAAGTTCATGGACGCTGTCAAGAAAGGCGTTGATGCCAATGAGGCTCTCAAGAGCGTGACCGGCACTTACGGCCGCACAACCAAAGAGCAAGGCGCTGTTAAATCTATTGACCCACGTAAAAACTAAGGAGGAGAGACTATGATTCGTGAAGTAAAATTTGAGTCGCAAGACCGCCGCGAGAAACAGATTCTCGCCGCTCTGAACGCTAACGGTATAGCATCCATCGAGGAGGCTAACCAGATTTGCGAGCAATATGGCCTCGATCCTTATCTCACCTGCGAGGAGACCCAGCGTATCTGCTTTGAGAACGCCAAGTGGGCTTACGTTGTAGGTACGGCTATCGCCCTGAAGAAAGGCTGCAAGAACGCTGCCGACGCTGCCGAGGCTATCGGTATAGGTCTGCAGGCATTCTGCATCCCGGGTTCTGTAGCTGACGACCGTAAGGTAGGTATAGGTCACGGTAACCTGGCTGCACGTCTGCTCCGCGAGGAGACACAGTGCTTTGCTTTCCTGGCAGGCCACGAGTCCTTCGCTGCTGCCGAAGGTGCTATCAAGATCGCTGAGATGGCTAACAAGGTTCGTAAGAACCCGCTCCGCTGCATCCTCAACGGTCTGGGCAAGGACGCCGCTATGATCATCAGCCGTATCAATGGATTCACCTACGTACAGACCGAGTTCGACTATTTCACGGGCGAACTGAAGATCGTTCGTAAGAAAGCCTACAGCGACGGTCCGCGTGCAAAAGTTAACTGCTACGGCGCTGACGACGTTCGTGAGGGCGTAGCTATCCTCTGGCACGAGAATGTGGACGTATCGATCACCGGTAACTCCACCAACCCGACCCGCTTCCAGCACCCTGTAGCAGGTACGTACAAGAAAGAGCGCGTACTCGCCGGCAAACCGTACTTCTCGGTTGCTTCCGGTGGTGGTACAGGCCGTACGCTGCACCCCGATAACATGGCTGCAGGTCCTGCATCCTATGGTATGACCGATACCCTCGGACGTATGCACAGCGACGCTCAGTTCGCAGGTTCGAGCTCCGTGCCCGCTCACGTTGAGATGATGGGCTTCCTCGGCATCGGTAACAACCCGATGGTAGGTTGCACCGTCGCTTGCGCGGTTAACGTCGCTCTGGCTCTGAGCAAGTAAACAAGTCGAAAGACCGTTTACTTCGTTCACTCAAAGAAAAAAGATAAAAGCCTATTATGTTTCAGCTTTGAAGGTAATTAGGCTTTTATCTTTCAGCGAAGCGGTCTTTTATCTTTTAGCAAGCATCGCTTGCGGTCTAAAAATCAAAAATTATGTCAGAAGAAAAGAAAACTCCATCCGCCGACAAACTCAAAGCCCTACAACTGGCGATGGAAAAGATTGACAAGAACTTCGGCAAAGGCGCTATCATGAAGCTCGGTGACGACCGCGTTGAGGATGTAGCCGTTATCCCTACCGGCAGTGTGACGCTTAACCTCGCACTCGGTGTAGGCGGTTATCCGCGCGGACGCGTGATCGAGATCTTCGGTCCCGAGTCCTCCGGTAAGACCACGCTGGCTATCCACGCCATGGCTGAGGTGCAACGCCAAGGCGGTATAGCTGCTATCATCGACGCCGAGCACGCTTTCGACCGTTTCTATGCAGAGAAACTCGGTGTGGATACCGATAGTCTGCTGATTGCCCAGCCCGACAGCGGCGAACAGGCGCTCGCTATTGCTGACGAACTCATCCGTTCGGCTGCCGTGGATCTGGTGGTTATCGACTCTGTGGCTGCCCTCACCCCGAAAGCCGAGATCGACGGCGAGATGGGTGACAACAAGGTAGGTTTGCAAGCCCGACTGATGAGCCAGGCGCTGCGCAAACTCACCGCCACGATCAACAAGACCCAGACCACCTGCATCTTCATCAACCAGCTGCGCGAGAAGATCGGCGTGATGTTTGGCAATCCCGAGACAACCACCGGCGGTAACGCTCTGAAGTTCTACGCTTCGGTGCGCCTCGATATACGCCGCGTCAGCCAGATCAAGGATGGCGACGAAATCATCGGCAACCAGGTGCGCGTCAAGGTCGTTAAGAACAAAGTCGCTCCTCCGTTCAAGAAAGCCGAGTTCGATCTGATGTTCGACGAAGGCATCTCCCGCAGCGGCGAGATCGTGGATCTTGGCGTAGCCAAAGGTATCCTCACCAAGTCCGGCTCGTGGTTCAGCTACAACGGACAGAAACTCGCACAAGGTCGTGACGCCGTGAAGAAACTCCTTCGCGAGAACCCCGACCTCGCTGAGGAACTCGAGGCACAGATCATGGTGAAATAGTCCACATGAGCGAACTGTCGCAACAGACATTAGTTCTCACACCCGAACAGGCGTACCACATGGCTGAGCAGTACCGCGTCGTCAAGCGTTCGATCGACGCTCGCCAGCGGCAACTGAAGGTCAACCTCACACTCCTGCTCGACGAAAACGGGCATCCTCTTCCAAAGGATGCCCCAATTGGTACCCCATGCGAGCAAAGCTCTGTGGGGGCCCCACCTCCATTATACACTCCGCCTGTCTTTCAGGATGTGCATAACGCGCCGCGTCACGTGCATATCATCGGTGCAGGTCCTGCGGGATTGTTTGCTGCCTTGACGCTCATCGAGCACGGCATCAAACCGATCATCTACGAGCGTGGGAAGGAGGTCAGCGAACGGAAACGCGACATCGCCCAACTCAACCGTAATGTCAGTCTCAATGCCGAGTCGAACTACTGTTTCGGCGAGGGGGGAGCAGGTACGTTCTCCGATGGCAAACTCTTCTCCCGCTCGAAGAAACGCGGAAACATGCAGCGCGTGATGGAGCTCTTCCATTACTTCGGCGCACCGGATACCGTCCTCTACGAGACCCACGCCCATATAGGCTCTGACAAACTCCCCGGAATCATCCGCGCCATGCGCGAGTGCATCATCGCCCACGGCGGCGAGATCCACTTTGACACCAAGATTGAATCCCTCACCCAAATCTCCAATCTTCAATCTTCAATCTTCAATCTTCCATCGCCAATCATCCTCGCTATCGGGCACTCGGCACATGATACGTATAGGATGTTGGCGCAAGAAGGCGTCGCCCTGCAAACCAAAGGCTTCGCTATGGGCGTCCGCGTCGAACACCCGCAAGCCCTCATCAACCGCCTCATGTATCACACGACCGATGTCAGCTATGTCGGCAATGCCTCCTATAGTTTGGTAACTCAAGTTGACGGCCGCGGCGTCTATTCGTTCTGCATGTGCCCGGGCGGTCACATGGTTCCTGCCACCAGCAGCACCGATGCTTGTGTGGTCAACGGCATGTCTGCCTCCCACCGCAACTCCCCCTACGCAAACTCAGGCATCGTCGTCCAGATCAATCCCGAGGACATCCCTGCAATCTCCAATCTCCAATCTCCAATCTCCGATCCCCTCGCGGGCTTGCACGCGCAGGAATTGGTCGAGAACCTTGCCTTCATCCACGGCGGCGCACCGGCTATAGCCCCTGCCCAGCGCCTCGCGGACTTCGTTCGCGGCAAACGCTCCGCCGATCTGCCGGCATGCAGTTATCTGCCCGGAACACGCAGCAGCGCCCTTCATGAGTGGATGCCGCCGTTCATCGCCGAGCGCCTGCGTCAGGGCTTCCGCGATTTCGATAGGAAGTACCCGGGCTTCCTCACCAACGACGCGCTTATCCTCGCTACCGAGAGCCGTTCCAGCAGCGCTGTACGTATCCCTCGCGACCCCGACACCTTGCAATCCCTCTCCCACCCTAACCTTTACCCTTGCGGCGAAGGAGCAGGCTATGCCGGTGGCATCACCTCCTCCGCCCTCGACGGCATCAACGCCGCCCTCCACATCGCCGCACTGTAAGCACCGATGGCATAATTTGCAATAATGCCTCAGGAAGAAAAACAGCAGCCCGTGTGGGCTGCTGTGGGTTAGTAGCGGAACGAAGAGCCACCGACGAACTCGCGGAGGAAGGATGTTGGCGGGATCTCCTTCTCGGGTATCGACTCGAAGTACGAGAGGAACTTATGGAGTCGGTGTGCCTCGGCATATTCGTCGCAGTACTTCGGCACTTCGGAGAGGATCGGTTCGGCGTGGCGCTTGAGTACCGCTAACTCGAAGAGCAGCGATGAGTTGAACATCACGTCGGCTTCCTCCTGGAACGGGTAGATCCAACGTTCCTCACCACGACGAACACTGGGGCAGCGGTTGATAGTGTCGCGTGCCGAGTAACCACGGTAGCGGTAGTCACGCACGATGCGGCGGATAAGGCGCACGTCGGTGGTAGGTATCCAGTTGTGGTTGTCGAGATTGACGGTGGTGAGCGATGATACGTAGATCTTGAACGTTTTCTCGCGCGGGATGTTCGGCAGCAGTTGCGGGTTGATAGCGTGCAGACCTTCCATGATGACCACTGTATCGTCTTGCAGCTGAAGTTTGTTGCCGCGGAACTCGCGTTTGCCGGTCTCGAAGTTGAAACTGGGCAGTTCAACCTCCTTACCGTCCAACAGGTCAGCCACCTGCTGGCGGAAGAATGGCAGGTCGAGTGCCTCGATGTGCTCGAAATCCCAATCACCGTTCTCGTCGAGCGGAGTGTCTTCGCGGTTGACGAAGTAGTTATCCATGGAGAGCACAACCGGGCGAATACCATTGACGAGCATCTGGATAGTCAGACGTTTACTGAAGGTCGTTTTACCGGACGAACTCGGCCCGGAGATGAGCACGAACTTCGGCATGCCGCCTTTCTTGTTGACAATCATATCGGCGATCTGCGAGATCTTCTTCTCGTGCAATGCCTCGGAGAGTTTGATCATCTCAAAGGATTTGTTGCCCTTGCAGGCTTTGTTGAACTCTCCAACGTTGCTGATCTTGAGGAGTTTGTTCCAATTGGTGTATTCGGTAAATATCTCGAACATCTTGTCCTGGTTGCAACTATCCTCGAGTACGTTCGGGTTCGTGCGGCTTGGGATGCGGAGCAAGATACCCTCATGATACGGCTCGAGTTTGAAGACGTTGAGATAGCCTGTCGAGGGCATAAGTGCCGAGGTATAGTAGTCAATAAAGTCGTCGATACGGAAATAGCGGCAGTAGGGATTACCGAGCGTCTCAAAGAGCGTCGTTTCCTCGTCGTGGCACTCCTTGAAGAGGCGTATGACCTCTTTGGTCTGTTTCTCTTCGGCAACGATGGGTTTGTCGGCAGCGATGAACTCACGCATCTTCGCATCGATGGCGTCGATAACCTCAGGCGTGATGGTCATATACGAACCGTCGAAGTCCTTGAGCGTGCAGTAGTAACCCTTGGAGATAGGGTGTTCCACACGCAGATCGGTGTGCGGGAACAGGGTACGCACGGCGTACGCCATCACCATCTCCAGCGTGCGGACATAGCAGCGCATACCTTCGGAGCACGAGGCATCGAGGAACTCGATATCCTTGGGCTTATAGACGAGGAACGTGAGATCCTGAACCTTGTAATTGACGCGTGCGGCAATTACAGGATAGGGCAGTTGCAGCCCTGTCATGCGATAGACATCCAAGAGGGCTGTGCCGCGCTGGATGTCGTAGTACTGCTTGTTGTTTTTGCAGTAGATGGTTACTGTATTCTCCATATAATCGACGATATTTGAGGGTTATGGTGTTATCTGACCAAGCTTGGTCAGAAGCTATCGTTGTATCTGACCGAGGTCAGACCTTGAATTCGCGGGGTATGGGTGTCTCGAAGTGTACTATCTGCTCGGTGACGGGATGAATGAACTCGAGGATGCGTGCGTGCAAGCAGAGGCGATCCACGGGCGAGAACGTGTTGCCGTGACCGTACTTACGGTCGCCGACAACGGGATGACCGATGGAGGCGAGATGCACGCGAATCTGGTTGGTGCGACCGGTTTCGAGGTTCAGCGCTACAAGGGAGAGCGTGGCTTCTTCCTCGCTGTCGTTTACGTCTCGTTTACGTGTCGTTATCGTGTCGTTTACGTGTTTGACAGGACGCGTGCCTAACACTTCGTAGTGTGTGACGGCTTTTTGTCCGCCGTCATCCACGGGGGAAGAGAAGACCATTGCGTTGCGTTTGTCCTCGGTGAGCCATGTAGTGATCGTGCCTTTCTGCTCGGGCAATATGCCTTCGGCGAGGGCTATATAGGTGCGCTTGGTGACGAGTTGCCGCCAGTAGGTGCGCATGTATTCTTGCAATTGGGGCGTCTTGGCGAAGACGAGCAGACCGCTTGTCTCGCGGTCAAGGCGATGTACCACGAAGACGTTGTTACGCGGATGCTGACGGCGCACGTAGGCTTTGAGAATGGACAGGGCTGTCGTTTCTGCGCTGTCGGGGTTGGTCGGCACTGTGAGCAGACCTTGTTTCTTGTTGACGATCAAGAGATAGTCATCTTCATATACGAGTGAGAGTTTGGGGTGATGGAGCGTGGTTGTACCTGCCTGCGAGAGGATCGTGACCTCATCACCGGCTTTGAGGGCTTGGTCACCACGGGTACATATAGCGCCGTTTACCTGCACGCGCCTTGAGCGCAGCAACTGTTTGATGCTGGTGACAGTCATGCCGCCGAGCTTGGCTTGCATCAAGTCAAGAAGAGTGGTGTCTGCTGTGGCGCGTAAGATGGTGTTGTTCTTTCGTTTCATGGATTGTTGCATGATCCGCCAAACTTGGCGGATGGCTGGGTGTTGCATGATCCGCCAAACTTGGCGGATGCTTGGGGTTGCATGATCCGCCAAAGTTGGCGGATGCATTAATAAAAGCGCGAGGCGAGCATGGTGCTCGCCTCGTTGCATGGTTAGTTACGCTTGCGGTTGCCGTAGCGTGACATGAACTTATCAACACGTCCGGCTGTATCAACCAACTTCGACTTACCAGTATAGAACGGGTGCGAAGTGTTGGAGATTTCCAGCTTGATGAGCGGATAAGTCTGACCGTCGATTTCGATGGTGTCCTTCGTGTTAGCGCAAGAGCGGCTGAAGAACTGTGTGCCATCCGACATATCTTTGAAAACTACTACGCGGTAGTTCTCGGGATGAATTCCTGCTTTCATAATTTAAACTTCTTTAATTGTTAATTACTCAGCAGCAGCTTCAGCTACTACGTTAATCTTAATGGTTGCCTTAACCTCGCGGTGCAGACGGGCTGTAGCCTCGTACTCACCAACTTGCTTGATCGGCTCAACGGTGATGACCTTCTTGTCCACGTCGATCTCCTGAGCTTTGAGGGCGTCAGCGATCTGCTGTGTGGTAACAGTACCGAAGATCTTGCCGTCTTCGTTAGCCTTAACGGGCACGTTGATTACCGTTGCTGCGAGTTTCTCAGCCAGAGCCTGAGCGTCAGCCAGGAGCTTAGCCAGTTTGTGAGCCTGCTGTTTGAGGTTCTCGGCGAGCTGCTTGCGGTTGCTTTCGTTGGCGATGATAGCCAGCTTGTTGGGCAGCAAGTAGTTACGTCCGTAACCGTCGCGTACCTTAACGATATCGTTCTTGTAGCCGAGGTTGGCTACGTCTTGAATCAAAATAACTTCCATGATGTCTTCTGTGTTAAAGGGTTAAACAATAATACTTATTTCATCATATCGGTTACGTAAGGCAGCAAAGCCAAGTGGCGAGCTTTCTTAACGGCCTGAGCAACTTTGCGTTGGAACTTCAGCGAAGTACCGGTGATACGACGGGGCAGGATCTTGCCTTGCTCGTTGAGGAACTTCTTGAGGAACTCAGGGTCTTTGTAATCCACGTACTTGATACCGGCTTTCTTGAAGCGGCAGTACTTTTTCTTCTTCTGATCCGTCTGTTTCGGGGTCAGGTAGCGAATTTCATCATTCTGTGCCATAATTAAGCCTCCTCTTTTTTAGTGTGGTTACGACGTTTTTCAGCATACTCAAAAGCATACTTGTCAAGACGGGTTGTGAGGAAGCGAAGCACGCGCTCATCACGAGTGAACTCAGTCTCGAGCTTTGCAATGAATGCCGTCTCTACATCAAACTGCAGAACGCAGTAGAATCCGGACGTCTTTGCTTGGATAGGGTACGCGAGTTTGCGCAGTCCCCACTCCTCACGGTTCAGGATGGTGCCGCCATTCTGCGTGAGAAGGTTCTCGAATTTGTCGACCGCTTCCTTCATCTGTGGCTCAGACAAAACGGGGGTAAGAACGAAAACGGTCTCGTAGTGATTTACCATAATGTTTGATTATTAATGATTAAAAGTTAAACATTGCTCTGTGCGCAACGCCGGGCTGAAACGTCGCTCTGCGTTTTGCAGCACAAAAGCGTACAAAGGTACAAAATTATTTTTTTATTACCAAATCTTTCGATAGAAAAATGTCAACGCTCGGTAATTTTTGTCGGGTTTTGCACGTAAACCTTACAAACCGTGCTGGTTAACCCTACTCTACTGCATAGTTTTTAGAACAACGCAGAGACTTGTGCTATGACCTGTTCGGCAGGCAGATCGGGCGATAGGATGAGGTCGGGTTGCTTATTAACAAAGCCGCGGCTCATAGCGCTAAAGAACCCGCCACCGGTGCAGTTGAGCATGATATACTCGTCGGGACGAACAGCACCGCTCTTGACGGCTTGTGCGAGTGCAGCCACCGCTACGCAGGCAGCAGGCAACAGTTCGTAGCCCTCGAGGTTGCGATACTGCATGAACCAGTACATAATCTCTTCGTTGGACGCCAGGAAACAGTCGCCGTTGCTCTTGACGAGGGTGTCGTACAATCCGCCAATGATGCCGTAGGGCGGTTTGCGGTTGGAGAGCACCTTGGCGAGGATGGTTTCGGCTTGACGACGACCTTCTTCGGGCGCAAGATCAACGAGCTGGCGCGAACCGGCTTTCCAGGAGTCGTACATGAGCGTGAAGGGTTTGTTTTGGGCAACATAGACGCGCATATTGTTCTTGCCGAACCGTCCGTCAGCCTCAAGGCGGCAGGCGTTCTCATAAGCGGCAATTGCACCTGTTCCCGAACCGACGGCTTGGAAGTACGCATCGGGAATACGTCCCGTAGCCTCAACGAACGAGAGCACGGTTGTGCCCATTCCGTCGCGGCGGGCAACGTTCTTCGCTCCGCCTTCGAGGAAGAAGTGCGGGTCTTGGGCAAGTTTCTCGCCCAGGGCGATAGCGTCGTAGTAGTCGCAGCCATGGGGGACGGCGATGAGTTTGACGCAGTCGTGCAGCGGCTTGTGGAACCACAGATCATGCAGGCTGTCCTCGGGTACGCAGATGACGATAGGGATGCGGTTGTCGGAGCAGACCTGCGCAAAGGCGCGCGCAGTGTTGCCGGCTGACTGCACGATGAGTACGCGCTTTTCATCTTTATCCATGCGCGCGAGCACGCTATATGCCTCGGTTTCCTTGAACGAGCAGGTGGTCATCTTCGCGCCGATCTTCGGATTCCAGCCAGAGAAGGTGATGTACAGATTCTCCAAGCCAAGGAACTTGGCAAGCTTGACGGACTTATAGGTTACGGGCGGACAACTGTTCTTGAGCGTGCGCTTGATAGGCATCCACTCGGCATAGCGGTAGATGCCGTCGAGGTCTTCGCGAACGGTGAACTTGCGGTTGGCGTATTCGGCACGAATAAGCGAGGGTTCGCCACCGGCAGGGTCACTCAGCGTCCAGCCTCGGTCTTCAAAACGGTGGTTGTTAGCCACGTTGATGAGTTTGTAGGATGTGGGAGTAAATTTCATATATGTGATATTTAATGGCAGCCAAGATTGGCTACCGACATTAGCTATGGGTAACTGCGTCAAGGATCTCGGCGAGGTCTTTGACGGGGCGATCGGCGTAGCGGGCGAAGGTTGTCTTGCACAGCGGGCAGGCTGTAGCAATCGCATCGGCGCGGGATGCATAGAGGTTATTGAGCGCACCTTTCGTTATCGCCTCGCGCTGCTGGTGGTTGAGCGTGAGCGAACCGAGCGATCCGCCACAGCAGACACTCTCGGCGCGGTTCTTCTCCGCCTCGGCTATACCGGCTATACGACCAAGGAGTTTGCGAGGCTCTTCGTACTTGTTGCAGCCGCGCCCTAACTCGCAGGGATCGTGATAGACGTAGCAGACAGCACTCTTATCGACCTTCAGCCGACCCTCTGCGATGAGTTGATTAAAGTAATCGACGTAATGTACAACCTCTATACCCTCGAGCTTGTAGTGCTCGCGGAACATCTTATAGCAGATCGGGCAGCTGACAAGCAGAATCTTCGCACCCGACTGACGGATCAGTTCTTCGTTGCGTTTGGCGAGTTGCTCGGCTTCCTCAATGCGTCCGGAGAGGTAGAGCGGTCGTCCGCAACATAAGCCTTCATCGCGATCCAGCCATGTGGCTTCAATGCCGGCTTTCGCAAGAACGGACATCACGCTGCGACCAATGGCAGGCGTGAGTTTGGTCATACAACCTGCGAAGTATGCTACGTTTAGGGGATTAGCGTTTAGCGGATTAGCGATTAGGGGGTTAGTGGTTAGTGAAGCGTAGTCGGGCTGGATGCCGTAGGAGCGTGTGGCACGCTGCATGAGGCGGAGTTCGGGTCCTTCGACGCCGACTTGACAGACAGCAGTACACTTGCCGCACATCAGGCATTTGTCGCTAATCTCGTTGATGCGCCGTTCGTTGTGGCGGCGGATCTGACGGGTGAGATATACGGTGCAGTCTCTGACATTCGCGCGGTTGGCGGTCATCGGGCAGGCATCAATGCAGACGCCGCAGTTCGGGCAAGAGAGAACCTCAAGCCGCGCAAAGCCTTTGCGGGCACTACGCACCTTGATTCCGGCATTACGCATCGGGATGAGCAGCATCTCGGCAGGGATGTGCATATAGCGCGAGAACGGCAGCACCAGCATAAACACTCCCAGCGCAATCGAATAGCCCCACCACGTAGGCAGCATATTCAGGTCGTTGCCGAGGAATTGCCGGAAGAGCCAGTTGGCAGGGATAGTAAGGAACGAACCGCCGCTTATATGCGCCGTGAACGACTCAGCCAACAGACGCAGCGGGAAGATAGCCCAGAGCGAGTACAGACCGATATTGTTCATCAGCGTAGGCCACGGCGTGCGGCGCATACCGAACAGACGCGAGTGTACACGTTTGTACATCGCCAAGGCTATACCGATCAGCACTATCAACAGGAAAAAGTCCATCAAGAAGAACAACAATGAGCCTTTCAGAGTTTGTTCGTTCTCGGCTACGAAGTAGTTGAAGAAGATCGGGTAATAGAAGATATTGATTCGTCCGGGCACAAACAGCAGCACCTCGATATGCCCGAGCACGATGAGCATAAACCACCCGAAGGCAATCGAGGAGTGCATGAAACCGAGGAGTTTGTTGCGCTTCCAGAGCTTGACGTGTATCAGGCAGTCGAGGAAGATGTCGCGAACGTTCTTAAGGGCGATCTTCGGGTTGATGAGCGAGAGGAAGAACCGCTGACGCTCCTTGTGGTTGAGTTCAAACAGAAGACGCACAAACCCGATGATCAGGTAAAGGAACACGAACCCCATGCCCACCAAGAACGGTATAACGAACGGATGAAATCCGGAAGGGATACGATCTATCATTGGGCTTGGGGTTTATAGAGTTTGGCGATGGTGAGCAATGCGTTGCGCGTGTTGATGCCTCGCGGACAAACCATCGTACACTTGCCGCAGAGCATGCACGCCGACATCATCGGTCGCACATCTTGTCCGCGCTGGAGCGAAAGCAGCACTTTTCTGACCGACATGCCGGTGAACGGCGCAGCCGTGCAGGTAGCCGAACACGAACCGCAACTGATGCACAGTTTGGCGGTCGGCTCAACCTCGCAGAGCTTGTCGAACAGCGAGCAGTCAATGGTGTCGAGATTGATCGTGCCGCTCTTGTTGATAGAGAATCCGAAATCAATCATCGCTCAGGTATTTGTGGATAGCTAATGCAGCGGCGTTGGCTTCCGCTAAGGTCTCAGGGACAGTTTTCGTACCGGTGCATGCTCCGGCATAGAAGATTCCCGGGCGGTTGGATTCGACGATGTGCATGACGTTGTCGGCACTCTTGAGGAAGCCGTCGTTGTCAATGTTCAGGTGGAGTTCTTTTGCCCAAGTCTGCGTCTCAACGTTGCAGACCATGCCGGACATGAGCACCAGCAGGTCAAGTTGCACCTTCAGCGGCTTGCCTTGCAGGGTGTCTTCGGCTTTGACTTGCAGACGACCGTCAATCGTCTCGCCGACTTCTGATACGCGCCCGCGAATGAAGTGTACACCGAAATCGCGCTGGGCGTTGATGTAGAAATCCTCGTACTTCTTGCCGAACAGACGCAGATCCATGTAGAAGCAGTAAATCTCCGCCTCGGGATAACGCTCCTTCATCTCGATAGCTTGCTTGATGGCTGTGGTGCAGCAGACCTTGGAGCACTGGCTGTTACCGGCTTTCAGGTCGCGCGAACCGACGCAATGCACGAACCCTATGGCGCGCGGCTTAGCGGGAATACGCTTGTCTTCCCTGCCGCGCATCCAACGCTCCAAGTCGGCGTTGGTGATTACGTGGTCATACACGCCGTAGCCGTACTCCTCTTTCTTCGCCGCCTTGAAGAGCCGGAAGCCCGAGGCGACCAGCACGGCTTTGGTGTGAATCTGCACGCCGTTGGAGAGGGTGACATCGTACTCGTGTTGCAGCAGACTGCGCTCCCAGTTCAGCACCCGTGTTTCGAGGAAGACGTTGACGCCTTTCAGGTCTTTCGTCAGTGCGTCAATCACGTCTTGCGCGGGCGTCATATCCGGGAAGAGTTTGTACCACTGCGACACGTGTCCGCCGAGGTTACTCTTCTGCTCCACGATAATAGGCTGGTAACCCAACACCTGCAATTGTTTGGCAGCCGCCATGCCGGCTATGCCGCCACCTATAATAACTACATTTTCCTTCATAACTATCAACTGTCAACTATCAACAACACTTAATCGAGTTCGGCATTTCGGGACGAAGCAGATCTTCCTTGTTCAGTCCCAAGTATTTGGCTTTGGGGTCGTACTCTACGCCCATCTTGTCGAGCAGCGGCTCAACGGCTACCTGATGCAGTTGCAGACCTAAGTCCCAGGGATCGTAACCAAGCACCAAGCCTGCCAACTCCTCGTAGGTAAACACAGGGATTCCGTATCCGTTACGTCCGTAGGTCTTGCCCGTCTGTTCGGCGATGACGTATTGCCAGCGGTCGAGGAAGTACGGGCATCCCGGGCAATTGGTGATGATCGCGTCGGGATGATAAGGCTCCATCGACTCGAACTTCTTGTGGGTGTTCGCTACGCTGTAGCCACGGTTGGCTTTGACGTGGTACTGACGGAATCCGTAGCCGCAGCAGTGGCGACGTTCAGGGTAGTCGATGACCTCGCCGCCCCAACTTTCCACCATGCCAGCCAGCACGTAGGGGTACTCGGCTCCGCCTACGCCTTTGTGCGGGAACATCTTCGCGTAGTGGCAACCTATATGCTCCACAATCCGGAGCGGCTCGCCCGTCTCGCGGTTGATTAAGAGGTGCTTGGCTTTCTGACGAATCTGTTCGCGCCAATGGAAGATCAGGTCGCTGCTGTGAGCGATATACTTGGGTTTGTTAAACTCGCGCTTGCAGGCTTTCCAAAGGTTCTCACGGATCTTCGCTTCCAGTTCGGGGAACTCGCGCCACGTCTCAAGGGTCTCGACATAATTGCCGAACGATGTGATGCACGAGGGGCAGTAGTTCTCGTAGCCCGACTCGGTCATCAGCGCAAACTGTCGAGCCACGATGGTCATCACCGTTTCCTGCGGGATTGTATCGCTGTGATAGGCTATACCGCCACAGGTCGTGTGGTAAGGGTTCTCGTAAATATCTTTGCCTAATACGTTTCGGGTTATCTCGGTGAACATCCGTTCGCTGGCAGGGAAGAAGTTTTGCCTGATACAACTGCGCACATAGTACCAGTGGTCATCGGGTATCTCCTTCTGGTAATCCGACCATATCTCTTGTTTTCCGTCCTTAATCATAGCTTTTGACTTTCGACTTTTGACTTTCGACTAATTAAAATGTTTATCCGAGCAGTAGTTAAATGCGTGTTGTTCGTACTCTTCGAGGGTCATTCCCATCTCCTTGGCTTTCTTGGCGGAGCACTCTTCTACCTGTTTGATGCGCTCTGTGCCTCCTGTGACATCAAAGATCGCCTGCAACTCATCCAGTGCCTCTTGAGGGACCTTACGCAGCACACCTGCGCCCTCTTTCTCGAAGTTCGCACCCAAGCGTTCCATCGATTGCTCCAAGTGCTCCAAGTGCCACTTGAACACCGGTCCCGACTCCTTATGATCCTCCCATTTGAACGAACGCGGATAGACGCAGTAGCCGTATTTGAGGATGTTTCCCGTCAGTGCGTGCGTCAGCGGCAGCACCTGTCTGCCCTTCTCGCTCTCCACGAAGTAGCCGAGACGAATACTCAATTCACGCAGCGCCATGATCACCAGTCCCGGACCGTTCTTACGCGGGCAACGCGTCACGCAGCTCATGCACTCGCCGCAATACCATATCGTATCGGATTTGAGCAAGGCTTCAATCTTCTCGTCGTCCTTCGTTTGCACGATGCTCACGATCTTGCGCGGGTCGTAACAGTAGAACTCCGCCGCCGGACAAACGGCAGTACACGTGCCGCAATTGATACACGTGTGAAACCCCTCCTTGAAGCGGTAGTCCTTCATCAATTCATCAAATAGATTCTTCATACAGCACTTATATGTCTTCCTATCCACGCACACAGGGCAGGAAACCAACGTTTTATATACACCATCACCAACTCCGTTTTGCCTATATACACCTCGCGTTTGCTACGGCGTATTGCGCGAATGATCTGCTTGGCAGCCTTCTCTGTTGACAGTCCTCCGGCTTGTCCGGGATCCATCACGCCGTGCGCCTTGCCGCCCTTGTCGAGCGCACGCAGGGAGATAGGTGTGTTCACCCTGCCCGGGCAGACGATCGTCACACGGATACCCCGGTCGTAGTTCTCGGCTTGCAGGGTCTCGAAGAACCCGTACAGCGCGTGCTTCGATGAACTGTAGGCGCAACGCAGCGGAAAACCGAACAGACCGGCAATAGAGGTCGTAACGGCTATATGTCCGCCGCCTATGGCTACCATCCTTGGCAACAGGTCTTTGGCTATTGCCACGGGAGCGAAGTAGTTAACTTCCATGATCTGGCGCACCATCTCCATCGAGGTGTCTTCGATGGTTGTGCGCTGGCTGATGCCGGCGTTCAGAAACGCTATATCCACCCTGCCAAACTCATCCCACACACGCTCCGTGAGTGTCGCCACCTGCTCGGCATCTTTCAGGTCACACGCCACGACGCGCACCTCTGCTCCGGCTTGGCGGCAACGGTCTGCCACGTTCTGCAACCGCTCGACAGACGAGGCTGTCAGCACCAAGCGCATCGGAGCAGACTGGCTGCTCTGACGCGCGTATTCAAGGGCACAAGCCTCGCCGATGCCCGATGACGCTCCTGTAATCCAAACAATCATCCGACTTTCACTTGCGGAATCTCCTTGTCGTACTCACCGCGAGCGAGACGCTCCTTGATGTCCTTGAAGGCTGCCAAGGTGTAATCGACGTCCTCGATGCTGTGTGCAGCGGTAGGAATGATGCGGAAGATGATCATTCCCGGCGGGATAACCGGATAGGTCACGATCGAGCAGAATATATGATAATGCTCACGCAGATCCACAGCGATGTTCGCAGCCTGGTTGATACCTGCCAGCATGTGTACAGGCGTTACGCAAGCCTCAGCCGGACCGATCTCGAAGCCAAGGTCACGGAAGCCCGTTTGCAGTCTGCGGGTTACTTCCCACAGACGCTTGCGCAGCTGGTCACCCTCGGGGCTGTCGATGATCTCCAGACGCTTCAAGCAGCCTTCCACGATAGGCATAGGCAATGCCTTGGCGTACATCTGCGAGCGCATATTGTACTTGAGGTAGGTGATGATATCTTTCTCCGAAGCGATGAATCCGCCGATGGTAGCCATCGACTTGGCGTACGCACCGATATACAGATCCACACCGTCCATCACGCCGAAGTGCTCGCTCGTGCCGCGACCGTGCTCTCCCATCACGCCAAAGCCATGGGCATCGTCGATCATCATGCGGAAGTGGTACTTCTGCTTGAGGGCTACTATCTGGTCGAGGATTCCGAGTGCGCCGGTCATTCCGAACACACCTTCGGTGATCAGCAGCACACCGCCGCCTTTGTTATCCGCCTCTGCGCAAGCCAATGCCAGTACACGCTCACAATCGACTATATCGTTGTGTTTGAACTTGTACTTGCTGCCAATGTGCAGACGGATTCCGTCCAGCAGACAGGCGTGCGCCTCGGCGTCATACACGATCACGTCATGACGGCTCACCAGCGAGTCGATGGCGGAGAGGATACCCTGATAACCGAAGTTGAACTCAAACGCAGCCTCTTTCTTCTCGAACGCTGCCAGGCGACGCTCCAGCTCCTCGTGAAGCGCGGTGTGACCGGTCAGCATACGGCTGCCCATCGGGTACGCCATACCCCACTTGGCGGCTGCCTCGCCGTCCACACGGCGGATCTCCGGGTGGTTGGCTAAGCCCAAGTAGTTGTTCAAGCTCCAGCACAATACGTCCTGCCCGTTGAAGCGCATGTGAGCACCTAGTTCGCCCTCTAACTTGGGAAACGTAAAGTATCCCTCTACCTTCTCGCGGTACTGACCGATCGGTCCGCCCGTCGAGCTCTTGATCTTGTCAAAAATGTCTCTTTGCATATCTTTGTGATTTTAATTTTCAACTTTTTGTTTTGCTACGCGATTAAGTATTCGGAACAAAATCTTCAGCAGCGGTTTGCGGCTGTTGCGTTTGCGCAGATCCAGATACCAGCCGAGTTTCTTGACGATAGGTATCTTGTAGGTCTCGACGAACTCAATCAGGTTGCCGTCGGGATCTTCGATGTACGTGAAGTGCCCGGACGCTTCGCCCATATCGAACACCTCACCCTCGGGACAACTGTCCACGGTGAACGGATGCCCTTTGCTTGCGCAGAACTCGCCGAGCGCCTTCATGCCGGTTACATCGAAGCATATCTGTATGAATCCCGGGTCACCCCAGAAGCGTCCTTCGTAGATCTTCCGCGGCGTGCGGTCGAGTGCCTGCACGAGCTCGATAAAACTTGTACCGAACACCTCTGCAAACGCACCTTCACGCTTGGCGGATGTGGTCAGCAACACGCGGCGGAATCGTCCCTCACCGCCCGGCAGTGACGCGAAATCGGCAAACACATCGGTCTGGTCATAGACCACCTTGTCATAGCCCAACACCTCGCCGTAGAAGCGGATGGAGCGCTCCATGTCCGTCACGCCGACCATCGCTCCGGCTATACCGCCTGTTAAGATGCCTTTGTCCACGAACACCGCATCCGCCTGTTCCACGATCTGAAACAGATTGCCGTACAGATCCTTGACATAGAACGTCGGCTTCCCGTCGGGCTGATTGCTGATGGCTGAATGCTGAATACTGATTGCTGACTGCTGATGGCTGACTGCTTCGTAGAAACCCTTCACATCCCTACAATTGATCTTCGCGCAGAACGTACCAAGGTCGCCTATCTGCACCTCAAACGCGCAGGGCTGGGGTTTGCGCTCGCTGTACTGCCATATCTCGAACCCTCCGCCGCCTTGCATGTTCATCGCTATGCAGGCGTGACGTTTCTGGGGTTTGTTGCCGGTATAGGGCAACATACGTTCGGCTACGGTATCGTCCTCGAGGATCTTCGTGTCCGCTCCGAACACCCGTATCATCCAATCCCACGTCTTGCGGAAGTTCTCCGTTCCGATCCCGACCTGTTGTATTCCTGATATAAAAAAGTTTTGCATATATTTTTAATATTCAAATTTCAAACGCCACAAAGTTACGAATTATTTTTCGAATTTGCAAATAATTATAAAAAAAAATGCTATTGCTATTGCAAATTTCAAAAAAATGTTGTATCTTTGTACGCTTAAATGAAAAATTGAGGATATGAGAAATTTATCAATCAAGATTCTTGTTATTGCTTTCGCGTGCACGCTATGCGCTTGCAATCAGAACGAACCGGCGCAGAAAGAGTACTTCACGCTGTGGAACGAGTGTGAGGCGTTGACCGCCTTGCAGGCGTATGTGCAGGACGTGACGGATCCTCAGTCGGCGAACTTCATTCCGGTCAGTGACCGTATAGCCACGTTCGACATGGACGGTACGTTCGTGGGCGAACTCTACCCTACGTACTTTGAGTACAACCTGCTTGAGTACCGCGCGCTAGACGATGTCACCTACCGTGACACGTGCCCGGATGATGTACGTCAAACGGCGCAGGAGATACGTGAGTTTGTGCGCAACGGGACGAAGTTGCCCGAGCACTTCGACATGAAGCACGCCTATGCAGCCGCCAAAGCGTACTCGGGCATGACGATTGCCGAGTTCGACAGCTACGTCAAGAACTACGCCAAGACACCTGCCAACGGATTTACAGGCATGACCTACGGCGAGAGTTTCTACAAGCCGATGTTGGAGGTGTTCAACTATCTGGAAGCGAACGGGTTTACGTACTATGTCGTATCGGGTAGCGACCGCTTCATATGCCGCGCGCTGACGTATTCGATAGATATAGCGCCCAACCGCGTCATCGGCATGGATGTCAAGCTCCGCTCCTCGGAGCAGGGCACAGAAGCCGGCGTGGACTACACCATGGGCAAAGAGGAAGAGCTACTGCGCACCGATGAGCTGATCATCAAGAACCTGAAGACGAACAAAGTGCTGCAGATCGCACAGGAGATAGGGAAAGTGCCGGTACTCTCGTTCGGCAACAGCGGCGGCGACTGCGCGATGCATAACTACTGCCTGGGCAACAAGCAGTACAAGACAGTAGCGTTCATGCTCATTGCCGATGACGAAGACCGCGATCACGCTAACCGCGACAAAGCGCTGAAGCTCGGCGAGCAGTGGCGCGACTCGGGTTACTACGTCATCTCCATGCACGACGACTTCAAGACAATCTACGGCTACGGCGTAGAGAAGACGGATTTCGTGTTTGAATAAGATGCGGCACGATTTTTGCGGTGCATTTTTATGTCAACAATTAAAGACAATTAAAAACTATTACAATGGGTTTGGTTGGTCAATTACCAAAAATTATCAAAAATTATTGATGAGACAACTCGCGATATATATATCATTGCTACTATTAGCTGTAGCACAGCCTATGCTTGCGCAGGTTGCAGCAACAGAAGCGATGCCGGTGCAAGCGACTGATACCTTGGCATCGGATACGGCATTGACGTTCGCATTCGACAGCGTGCCGCCGGTAGTGCTCGTCTATCCCCAGATCCTGTTGGATATGCCCAACGTGCATGTGGAGCAGGACAGTCTGATCACCCTGCTGATGGAAGAGAAGACCGCCGGTGTGGAGCGCGGTGAGATGGAGCGTGCGGGATACCGCGTGCAAGTCTATTCGTCGAACAACCCGCAACGCGGCAAGACGGAAGCCCTGCTAATCGAGCAACGCGTAAAGCAAGCAATGAACGTAGCGGTGTACGTAATCTATGCATCGCCGTCGTGGAAAGTACGTCTGGGTGACTTCCTCGACGAGCAACAGGCTGCCGAGTTCCGCGATGTGTTCAAGGGACTATTCCCCGATTTGGCGGACTACACGTATATTGTGCGGGATCAGGTGAAAGTCAAGTAAAAGTTGAGAGTTTAGTGTTTAGTGTTTAGAGTATGGATTTACAGGCATTTAATCCGAAGGTTGAGGTGACAGACGCAATATCTGCGCATGTAGAGGATATGATTCGCGTGTTGGGTGAAGACCCCGAACGCGAAGGATTGAAGCGTACACCGCACCGTGTGGGCAAGTCGCTGCAGTTCCTGACGAAGGGTTACAACGAAGATCCCGAGGCTATATTGCGCTCGGCATTGTTTGAGGAAGACTACCAACAGATGGTAGTGGTCAAAGATATAGAGTTCTACTCGTTGTGCGAGCATCACATGCTGCCGTTCTTCGGCAAAGCGCATGTAGCATATATACCCAACGGTCGGATTACGGGACTGAGCAAGATAGCGCGCGTGGTGGATGTGTTTGCCCGCCGCTTGCAGGTACAGGAGCGTCTGACAACCGAGATCAAGGACTGCATCCAGCGCACACTCAACCCCTTAGGCGTGATGGTGGTGATAGAGGCGGAACACCTGTGCATGCAGATGCGCGGTGTACAGAAGCAACACTCGCTGACCGTCACCTCGGACTTCACCGGTGCATTCAACCGCAAAGAGACACGGCAAGAGTTCCTGAATCTTATACTGAACGCTCCCAAGTAGGAGCGTTTTTTTAGTTTGAAGCTTCGCGTTTGAAGTTGTTTGAAGCTGCGCGTTTGACTAGTCAAACGTCCACTTGATGCCGAGGCAGGGATTGCACATGAATCCGCTGCCGGTGAAGTTGTAACTGAACTCAATCTCCGTGCCGATGTTCAGGTTCGGGCACTTGAACCAGCGTCCGACATTGTACCATAGTTGCGGTTCGCTGATCATCACGAACGACTGCCCGGCGGCATTGCGCTGACCCCATATATCCAAGAACCCAGAGAATCGCAGTCCGGGAGCCGTACAGAAGTCGTCACAACCCCAGACGAAGGTGAACTGCAAGGGCACTTGGTTGTGGATGCCGTTGTCGGGGTCAGCGATATACTTGTAGAGCAGTTCGAGGTTGAAAATGTTCTTATAATCCTTCGTGTGCAGGCAATAGTTCAGACCGACCAACGCCGCATGGTTGATTCCGTAGCCGAAGAGTTTACCATCTGCACCCTTGCCTATACCCAAGCCGCCGTTGTACTCTACCTGAATGCTGAGGTCTTTGACTTTGCTATTCTGCCAGAAGTTCAGGCAACGTGCTATCTCGCCGTACATCATAAACGGCGTATTTGCCGGATCGTTCGGATGGATTGCATAGTCGATGTCGATGAAGGCGAAGGTGTTGCCCCACTTGTCGGGATAGAACAGCTCGAGCGTAGTGGTCACACGCGGCGAACGCTGGTTGGCGCACGCCGTGCCCATACTGCCGAAGTCGTAGTATAACTGAATATTCGTGCCTGCCTGAACGGGCGAGACAAACAGCATAAACAAGGCAAACGATACCGCGAGGCGGAATGGAAGATTTGTGTTTTTCATTTTCTCATTTTTTCATTTTCTCAATTTTTCAATTGAAGGTGCAAAGGTACGAAAAATTTTGCAGATTTGCAAATAATTCGGATATTTTGGCATGAATATTTGCAAATATCATTTATTTTTTGTATCTTTGCAGGGTTAAATCGATGTACTATGACCCCAAAAGAGCAATATGCAGCGTTCTGCAAGCGTTATCCCGGATTGCCGGTTATGCTACAGCCCTGGTGGCTGGAAGCCGTATGTGCCGGCAAAGAGTGGGAGGTAATGCTGGTGACACAGAGCGAACTGAAAGACGAACACGGATCATCACGGAACGACACGGATTCTTGTCCAACAGACGAGGTGGTGGCGGCTATGCCTTACTTGCTTCGCAAGCGGCTATGGTACAAGTTCATCGTGATGCCGCAGATGACGATGTTTGGCGGCGTGTGGATGAATGATGACTTGTTCGCCTCGCCGGAGTTGCAGGAGCGGCTGGCAAAGGTGATAGCCCGTAAGTTGCGCGCGCTCGGCGTAGCGTACTACTACCAACAATATCCGATCGGTAACCCTATGCCCTACTGGTTTGGTAAGCAGCGGATGAAGGTTGAGGATCGCGTAACGTACCGCATAGACGACCTGACAGACATCGAATCGGCGGAAGAAGCGTTCTCGCAGAACAAGAAACGCCAACTCAAGAAAGCTGAAGGGTTAACGATAGACTACGACATGACAGCCGAGGAGTTCTACCGTTTCCATACGGCATGTATGCGCGAACGGGGACAGCACTTGTCGTACTCGCGGGAGTTCCTGCTTGTGTTGGAAAAGAAATGCCGCCGTGAGAATCATGGTACATTCATCCGCGTTTGCGAAGGCGATCAGACTGCAGCCGCAGCGTTTGTGGTTTGGGACAGACGGTACTTGTATTACCTCATCCCCGCCTATCTGCCATCAGCAGCCAAGAGTGGTGCATCCGCCCGGTTGGCAGACGAGGCAATCCGTATGGCAAAAGAGAAAGACTTACAGTTCGACTTCGAGGGCGGCAACGATAGTGAGGGAATAGCCAACCACTACAAGCAGTTCGGCTCGCACGCGGTAACCTATCAGAGCGTGAGCAGACTCTACCGTCCGTCGTTCGCATTGCTGCTGGCAGCCAACCGATGGAAAGAGAAACTGATGAAGATACGGGAGTGAAGGAATGAAAGTGTTGTATCTGACACCGTGGTATCCGTCGGAGCGTGACGCAATGGCAGGATTGTTCGTACAGAAACACGTGGAAGCCGTGCGGGCACAAGGCGTGGATGTGCGCGTCATCCATTCGCTCGAATGGCGCGACATGTTGCATCAATGGCGGCAGCTGAAACGTGATTGGGGATTGCCCGATGTAGTGCAACTAAACGTGATTCAGAAGCAAGGTTTGCTCGCTCTATGGCTCAAACGACGATACAATATACCCTATATCATTGTGGAGCACTGGAGCGGTTACCTGCCGGAGAACGGACAGTTTATGCAGATGCCCGCAACCAAACAACAATTCGTACGATCCGTCTGCCGCCAGGCATCCATCGTTCTGACGGTCAGTTTGCCACTACAACGCGCCATGCAACATTGCGGACTAAAAGCACAGCAATGGGGAAAGATTGACAACGTAGTGGATGAGTTCTTTTATCAGAAGTCAGAAGTCAGAAGTCAGAAGTCAGATAAGAAGATACTGCTGCATGTGAGTTGCTTTGAAGAGCGGGCAAAGAATGTGAAAGGGCTGTTGCGGGCAGCAAAGATTGTTGCAGACAAACGCCAAGGCTGGCAACTTGTGTTGGTCGGGACTGGAATTGATTATGATGAGGTAGGCGCGTATGCCCAAACGCTGAACTTCCCGGAAGAACTATTGCTTTGGACGGGTGAGTTGACTCCGCAAGAAGTGGCGGAGTGGATGCATAAGGCGGACGCATTTGTGCTCAGTAGTAGGTTTGAAACCTACGGAGTGGTACTGGCGGAAGCAGCAGCGGCAGGAGTGACAATTATCTCCACGCCTGTGGGCATAGCAGAAGAGGTAGATGCATGCATCGTGGAACAAGACGAGGTAGAGAACCATCCGGAGCAGTTTGCCGACAAGATAGAACACGTGATATTTGCCAACCGGCAACCGGCAACAGATACGGCAAACATGCAACGCTTCACGTCGCAAGCTGTAGGCAGCAAACTCAAACAGATTTACGAACAAGTATGTACTACATCATATTAGTTCTGCTTACCCTCATTCAGACGATAGTGTTTGTGCAGATGACAGGGATGTCTATGTTTATTGCGCAAGCATATATCATCCGACTTTTGTGCAACTATACAGCTGCCGCAATGGTTCTATGGCTCCCATTGTTATTTACCCCCAAAAGACGTTGGACGTATATCGTCACCATCCTATTGGATGTGTGGTTTGTGGGCAACCTGATATACTTCAATAGTTACGGAGATGTACTTAACCGATGGTGTCTGCTTAACATAAGCAATATGCGAGGCATCTGGGATTCCATCCTACCATATCTGCAAATCCGATACCTCATTTTTCCTTGTATTTCAATACTATGGATTGTGTTATCAGAGATTGTCCTAGTGCAATTCCGACAACCGCTATGGAAACGCACTACAGTTGCCTGCATTGGATTGTGTATAGTTTGTGTGCCCCAAACTGCTATAGCCCCGAAAAACGAATTGCCCATATCACCTTTCGCTAAATACTACGCAGATGTTAGCATGGGACGAATATGGTACATGCATACATTCGGTCCTATAACTCACCTGGCAAACGAGACAGTGCAGCTAATCCGCAACACTGAGGAACAACCTTCAGCAATTACACCAGAAGAAATAGCACCATTCATACAGACACCTGATCTGTCTGGAGAAAAGGGAAACTTGCTGTTTATATTCTTTGAGAGCCTGGAAGAACGAATCATCGGTCTGCGTGTTAACGGACGCGAAGTAACGCCAAATATCAACCGCCTTGTTGCTCACTCAAAGACCGGTCATTATGCAATAACAGCACAAGTGAAGGAAGGCAAATCGTCGGATGCCCAACTGATAGCATTCAACGGGCTACTTCCCATTGCCAACGGTGCAACCGCTATGCGCTATGCTGGGAACACTTATCCATCATTGGTTCGCTATTCCCATGCTACCACCAAACAACTATACGCTGCATACCCTGACTATATGTGGAATCAACGTATGAACGCTCTTGCGTATGGTTTTGATTCGTTATATGCCTGCGAGATGTCGGATCTTAAACTGATGCAAATGGTATCCCACGCTATTAATAATGCCACACGCCCGTTCATACTTACTGCTGTCACCATGGCTTCCCACTCTCCGTTTACTGCTTACGCTGATAGCACTGGATGGCAAGTCACAGATAATAGATACACTCATTCCGAAGCCAAATACTTGCAATGCGTACATTATACAGACAACGCTATCGGAAAACTTATTGACGCAATCTTAATTGACTCTATACTGGCTGCAACCACACAAATCGTCATCACAGGTGACCATCCGATATTTGACCTGAATGAGCCGGTGCCATTTATCATTTACAATCCATTCGCAAGTCCAGTGACTACAAACAAGCCCCATTTCCAGACCGACATATACACCACGCTTATTGAAAATATGCATATAGCCACCCCGTGGCATGGGTTGGGGAAAAACATATCAGACACAACATCGTATCCGCCAATGGAAATGTTATACAATTTGTCAGATAGGATTATTCGTTCGGATTATTTTAGCACGAGAGCTCATAGTAGTATACAAGTGATGCAAACCACACAACCTGAATAGTTAGGAACACGCATCGCGTCCAAGCTATGATACGGATTGTTCCTATAAAGTTGCAACTATATACGCCGAACATAATCACCAACGCCAATGCTACCACATAACCGACCTCCATCCAGAGGGCGGTTTTTTGTTTGGCAAAAACGTCAGACAGAAAACAAATAGAACCACAAATAGGCGTCAACACGATGAACGGATACAAGGCGCGGATAATGTAAGCGGATTCCAGCCACTCGGCACCGAAGATGAACGTCACGAGTTGCGGCACAAAGACAAACACCGGTATGAGTCCTACCGCAAGTGCTCCTGCTATCCACAAGCAAAAACGCCACAGTACACGGCTGACGGAACGCCTGTTCTGCACCAGTTCAGCTACGCGCTGATACAGCACCTGATAACACGCACGGGAGATAATGCTCAACGGCACGAACGCTGCCATCATGGCGAGGGACAATTGCCCGACTTCCGACAGACCGAAATGCGGTGTCAGCAGCCACACGGGCAATGATATGCCTACGGAGTTGACCAATGCACGCGGCAGATTGAACTTAGGGAAGTTGGCATATTCGTGCGATACAGCACGCATATCTGACCGATTCGGGTGCAGGAGTTCACGCAGATAGTTGCGCCAAGCCAACACACCGTTGATAAGCATCGACAGAAGCAGAGCAAAGACCGAAGCCACAATCATTCCTCCCTGCAACCGCCCGAGCCAGCCCAAGCCGATCTTCCCCGATGCTGAAAACACGCTCTGCGTAATCTGGTAGCCGCTGATGCGTGTAAATGCGCGACGGCGTATATACCAATAGTTGAGGATGTTCCACAAACCCATGCAGAACACAGACAGCGGCATCAGCCACCACCAGTTCGCCAATTCGGGAGCTTTGAACAAGCCGGCTATCGCTCCGGCAAAAGGCAGCGACAGGCAAGTCAGCAGCGTCATTGCTGACAACAGCAGCAGACACACATGCGTCAATGCGCGCGCATGTTCCTCGACTTTGGGCAGTACTATAGCGTACTGGTACTCTGCCGTAGCGATAAGAGTCAGTACACCGCTAATACTCATAAACAAATTAAGCAACGCAAAATCCTCTGGCGCGTACATACGCGTCAGCACGGGATAGACAAGGATGCCTATCACCTGCGCGATAACGTTTGCCGACAGCAGTTTGCCGGCATTGCGCACCATTGTTGAGCGGAAAAGATTGAGCATTGCTTTGTTATATTGGTTAAAATGCAGGCCATGATGACCTGCACTTTAACCATTTAACATCCGACAGACGAATTAGTAATTACGATCCATCATGTTGTTCTGGTCGTACTCCTGCGCCAGACGTGCAGCCTGCATGGCAGCATATTCAGCGGAGTTGTGTACAACGAGTTTGCTGAACTCGCGCAGACCTGTACCGGCAGGGATGAGGTTACCGCAGATCACGTTCTCCTTCATGCCCTCCAAGTAGTCAATCTTGCCTTGGATAGCCGACTCATTGAGCACCTTCGTAGTCTCCTGGAACGAAGCAGCCGAGATGAACGACTTCGTACCCAGAGCGGCACGGGTTATACCGAGCAGGATCTGCTTGGCGGTTGCACTCTTGGCATCGCGCACCTGAACAAGTTTCTTGTCCTTGCGGCGGAGCGTAGAGTTCTCGTCATGCAGACGACGTGCGGTAACGATCTGTCCCTCGCGGAGCGTCTCGCTGTCACCGGCGTTCTCAACTACCTTCTTACCCCAGATACGGTCGTTCTCCTCGATGAAGTCACGCTTGTCAACCACTTGGTTGTCCAAGAAGCGTGTGTCGCCTGCGTCGATGATCTCGACCTTGCGCATCATCTGTCGAACGATGATCTCGAAGTGTTTGTCGTTGATTTCCACACCTTGCATACGATAGACATTCTGCGCCTCGTTGACGATGTAATCCTGTACAGCCGTCGGGCCCTTGATAGCCAAGATATCATCCGGCGTGATAGCACCGTCAGACAGAGGTACACCGGCGCGTACATAGTCGCCCTCTTGTACCAGTATCTGCTTCGACAGCGGAATCAAGTACGACTTCGTCTCACCGAGTTTGCTGGTGATGGTCAGTTCGCGCTGACCGCGACGGATCTTACCGAAACTGATCTCACCGTCGATCTCAGCCACGATAGCGGGGTTAGACGGGTTACGAGCCTCGAAGAGCTCCGTTACACGCGGCAGACCGCCGGTAATATCACCTGCAGTACCGAACGAACGGGTGTTGGTGAACAGCAGGTCACCGACCTTCACCTCTTCACCGTCATTGTGTACCAGCGTAGCCTTAACAGGCAAGTTGTACGAGCGCAGGATATTACCTTCCTTGTCAACGATGTTTGCCGTAGGCATCTTCGTCTTGTCCTTGGTATCGGTGATACTTACCTCACGCTTACCGGTCTGCTCGTCGGTCTCACTCTTGCAAGTTACACCTTCGATAACGTCCTGGTAACGGAGTGTACCGGCTTGCTCGATAACGAGTGATGCCTTGTACGGATCCCACTCGCAGACGAGTGTTCCCTTGTCGTACTTCTTTCCGGGCTCAATGAACAGTTTCGAAGCGTACGGGATGTTGAACGTATTCAGTACCACGCCGGTCTTCTCGTCCTTCACTTGGAGTTCGTTCAGACGGCTGACAACGATAATGTCGCCTGCCTCGGTTGTGATAGTACGAAGATCTTCTATCTCTACGATGCCGGAGTGCGGCAGCGAGTACGTATTCTCAGCAGTCGATCCACCAGCCAAACCACCGGAGTGGAAGGTACGTAGAGTCAGCTGTGTACCCGGCTCGCCGATAGCCTGAGCGGCAATCACGCCGACGGCCTCGCCCTTCTGCACCATGAGTCGTGTAGCAAGGTTACGACCGTAGCACTTGGCGCACAAACCGTGCTTAGCCTCGCAGGTGAGGACAGAACGGATCTCCACTTCCTCGATACCGGCGCGCTCGATAGCATCGCAAGCACCCTCGCGAATCTCTTCGCCGGCAGCAACGATCAGTACACCGTCCTCATCGAAGATGTCGTGTACGCTTACTCGACCGAGGATACGCTGCGAGAGCGTAGCTACTACGGTGTCGTTCTGCTTGATAGCGCGAGCAACCAAGCCACGGAGCGTACCACAGTCCTCCTCGGTGATGATCATATCGTGCGATACGTCAACAAGACGACGGGTCAGATAACCGGCATCGGCAGTCTTCAAGGCGGTATCGGCAAGACCCTTACGGGCACCGTGGGTAGAAATGAAGTACTCCAACACGCTCATGCCTTCCTTGAAGTTAGCGAGCACAGGGTTTTCGATAGAGGTACGTGTGTCGGTCGATCCGGCTTTCTGAGGTTTACCCATCAAGCCACGGATACCTGCCAACTGTTTGATCTGCTGTTTGTTACCACGCGCACCCGAATCCATCATCATATATACGGAGTTGAATCCTTGGTCGGCCTCCTGCATGTGTTTCATCAGGATGTCTGTAACCTCGTTGTCGATACGGCCCCAGGTGTCAACGACCTTGTTGTAACGCTCGTCGTCGGACATCTCACCGAAGTTATAGCTCTCGGTGATAGCCTCGACTTCTGCATTACCTTTGGCGATAAGGTCAGCACGCTCCTCAGGAATAAGGATGTCGTTGAGGTTGAAACTCAAACCGCCCTTGAATGCCATGTAGTAACCGAGGTCCTTGATGTCGTCGAGGAACTTCGCCGTACGGGCAACACCGCAGGTCTTGATAACCTTGGAGATGATGTTCTTGACAGCACCTTTCTTGAGTACTGTGTTCTGGAAACCGATCTCCTTCGGCATGTACTGATTAACCATTACACGCCCCGGAGTGGTCTCGATGATATGTTGCGTCAGTTGACCGTCAATCATCTCTTTGATACGTACGCGCACCTTGGCGTGGATATCCACTCTACCCTCGTTCAGGGCGATGGTGCACTCCTCCTCGCTATAGAACGTCAGTCCTTCGCCCTTCACACCGGCGCGCTCCTTGGTGATGTAATACAGACCAAGAATCATGTCCTGCGAAGGAACGGTGATAGGATTACCGTTAGCCGGGTCAAGGATGTTGTGCGAACCGAGCATCAGCAGTTGTGCCTCGAGGATAGCCTCGTTGCTCAGCGGAAGGTGTACAGCCATCTGGTCACCATCGAAGTCGGCATTGAAACCGGCGCAGGACAGGGGGTGCAACTGAATAGCCTTACCCTCGATCATCTTCGGTTGGAACGCCAATATACCATGACGGTGCAGTGTCGGTGCACGGTTGAGCAGTACGGGGTGACCTTCCATTACGTGCTCCAGAATCTCGAAGATAACCGGATCACGGCGGTCGATGATCTTCTTGGCAGACTTAACAGTCTTCACGATGCCGCGCTCAATGAGCTTACGGATGATAAACGGTTTGTACAGCTCGGCCGCCATCTCTTTCGGCAGACCGCACTCGTGCATCTTCAGCTCAGGACCTACCACGATAACCGAACGGGCGGAGAAGTCCACACGTTTACCCAGCAAGTTCTGACGGAAACGTCCTTGTTTACCCTTCAAACTATCGCTGAGGGATTTGAGCGGACGGTTAGCCTCACTCTTGATGGCGGTTGTCTTGCGGCTGTTGTCGAACAGACTGTCCACAGCCTCTTGCAACATACGTTTCTCGTTGCGCAGAATTACGTCCGGCGCTTTGATCTCGATGAGTCGGCGCAGACGGTTGTTACGGATGATCACACGACGGTAGAGGTCGTTGAGGTCAGAGGTAGCGAAACGTCCACCATCCAGCGGAACGAGCGGACGGAGTTCCGGCGGGGTTACAGGGATAACTTTCAGTACCATCCACTCGGGGTGGTTCCTACCCTGCGATGCGCGGAACGACTCAACGATCTGCAAGCGCTTGAGGGCTTCCTGCTTGCGCTGGTTCGAACTGTCTGTATCTGCACGGTGACGGAGTTCGTCAGCCAGTGCGTCGAGGTCAATATTGGCGAGCAAGTCGTAGATAGCCTCAGCACCCATCTTGGCGATGAACTTCTGAGGATCAGCATCTTCCAAGTCGCGATTGCCTTCCGGCAGACGGCTCATGATGGTTGCCAATTCATCCTCATCAAGCAATACCTTATCCTCGATAATATCATGATCACTGTTGAACTCCTCGCCGTTCATAGCGCCGGCTTGTACAACGATGTACTTCTCGTAGTAGATGACGGACTCGAGTTTCTTGGTCGGCACGCCGAGCAGAGCAGCAATCTTCGAAGGAAGCGAACGCAGATACCAGATGTGTGCTACAGGTACACACAACTTGATGTGACCCATACGCTCACGACGTACCTTCTTCTCCGTAACCTCCACGCCACAACGCTCGCAGACGATGCCTTTGTAACGAATACGTTTGTACTTACCGCAGTTACACTCGTAATCCTTAGTCGGACCGAATATACGCTCGCAGAACAGACCATCACGCTCCGGCTTATACGTACGGTAGTTGATCGTCTCGGGCTTGAGCACCTCACCACTGGAGATGTTCATGATCTCTTCCGGCGATGCCAGACCAATGGTGATCTTGGTGAAGCCGGATTTCTTATTCTCTTGTCTTAAAGCCATAATTCTTTCCTTTTAATTATTCAAGTGTAATTGATAGAGCCAAACCTTGCAACTCATGCAGCAATACGTTCAGTGACTCGGGTATACCCGGTGTCGGGAAGTTCTCGCCCTTAACGATAGCCTCGTAGGTACGTGCACGACCCATAACATCGTCAGACTTAACGGTCAGGATCTCTTGCAGAGTGTGTGCGGCGCCGTGTGCTTCGAGCGCCCAAACCTCCATCTCACCGAAACGCTGACCACCGAATTGTGCTTTACCGCCGAGCGGCTGTTGCGTAATCAAGCTGTACGGACCGATTGAACGGGCGTGCATCTTGTCGTCAACCATGTGACCGAGCTTCATGAAGTAGGTCACACCAACGGTAGCCATCTGGTCGAACGGTTCGCCGGTCTCGCCGTCATAGAGCTGCGTCTTGCCGGCACGCGGCAGACCTGCCTTGTCCGTCCATTCATCAAGTTCCTGCAGCGAGCAACCGTCGAAGATAGGCGTAGCAAACTTAACGCCCAATTCACGTCCTGCCCAACCGAGAACTGCCTCGAAGATCTGCCCGATGTTCATACGTGAAGGCACACCCATCGGGTTCAATACGATATCCACCGGCGTACCGTCAGCCAAGAACGGCATATCTTCTACGCGCACGATCTTGGATACGATACCCTTGTTACCGTGACGACCGGCCATCTTGTCACCCACGCGGATCTTACGACGCTTGGCGATATAAACCTTCGCCTGTTGGATGATACCTGTCGGCAGCTCGTCGCCGATAGTGATATTGAAGCGCTCGCGTTTGAGCTCGGCTTCCATCTCTTTGTACTTAGCCAGATAGTTGAGGATGCAACGGCGTACAAGATCGTTCTTGTGCTCGTCGGCAGTCCAGCCGTCCAACAGAACGGTAGCGTAGTCGATAGCCTCCAACAACTCGCGGCTGAAGGCCTGTCCCTTCGGTACGAGGTCGGTATCGACGATATCCTTTACGCCGAGGCTCTTCTGGTTCTTGAGCAGCAGTGCGAGTTTATCCACAAGGATGGTCTTCAGTTCGTCAGCTTGTGCTTCGAACTTCGTATCCATCTTCATCAGCAACTCTTTGTCTGCCATCTTGGCCTTGCGGTCTTTCTGCGCACGCATATACAACTTCTTGTCAATAACAACACCGTCCAATGAGGGTGAAGCTTTCAACGAAGCGTCTTTCACGTCACCTGCCTTGTCACCGAAGATAGCCTTCAGCAGCTTCTCCTCAGGACTCGGGTCACTCTCGCCCTTCGGCGTGATCTTACCGATGATGATGTCACCCGGTTTGATCGATGCACCGATACGTACGATACCGTTCTCGTCCAAATCTTTCGTGGTGTCGTCGCTCACGTTCGGGATATCCGCTGTGAACTCCTCCATACCACGCTTCGTCTCACGTACGTCAAGCAGCTGCTCTACCACGTGAACCGAGGTGAACATATCTTCGCGAACCATCTTCTCGCTCAGCACGATAGCATCCTCGTAGTTGTAACCTTTCCAAGGAATGTAAGCTACCATGAGGTTCTTACCCAGTGCCAATTCGCCACCTTCGGTTGCATAACCTTCGGTCAGCAGCTGACCCTTGGTTACATGATCGCCCTTGCGAACAACCGGACGAAGGTCGATGGTCGTATTCTGGTTCGTCTTCTCGAACTTAGGCAGTTTGTACTCTTTCTCCGACGAAACGAAGCTGATGAACTCCTCTTCTTCCGAGCGGTCGTAGTGTACCTTGATCATGCTGGCGTCCACGTAGGTTACTACGCCGTCGCCTTCGGCAACGATCTGTGTACGGCTGTCGTTAGCCAACTGCTCCTCGATACCGGTACCTACGATAGGTGCTTCGTTGCGCAGCAATGGTACTGCCTGGCGCATCATGTTCGATCCCATGAGTGCACGGTGGGCATCATCGTGCTCCAAGAACGGAATCAATGCGGCAGCGATAGAAGCGATCTGACACGGAGCAACGTCCATGAGGTTGATCTGTGCGGGCGGAACAACAGGGAAGTCGTCCAAGTGACGGGACTTAACCTTATTGCGGATGAAACGTCCGTCCTTATCAAGCGGAGCGTTACCTTGTGCTACGAAGTTCGCCTCCTCGTCCTCGGCGCTCAGATAGACTACATGGTCGTTGTTCAAATCAACCACACCGTCTTTTGCCTTACGGTACGGGGTCTCGATGAAACCGAGATCATTGATCTTGGCGTAGATACACATCGACGAGATAAGACCGATGTTCGGACCTTCCGGCGTCTCAATAGGACACAGACGACCATAGTGTGTATAGTGTACGTCACGAACCTCGAAGCCTGCACGCTCACGGCTCAAACCGCCGGGGCCAAGGGCAGACATACGACGCTTGTGGGTGATCTCAGCCAGCGGGTTCTGCTGATCCATGAACTGGCTCAGAGCGTTCGTACCGAAGTAGGAGTTGATAACGCTGGTGATAGCCTTGGCGTTGATCAGGTCGGTCGGGGTGAATACCTCCGTGTCGCGGACGTTCATGCGCTCACGGATAGTACGTGCCATACGCGCCAGACCGATACCGAATTGGTTGTAGATCTGCTCACCTACGGTGCGAACACGACGGTTACTCAGGTGGTCAATATCGTCCACCTCGGCGTTGGAATTGATGAGCTGAACGAGGAACTTGATGATCTCAATCATGTCTTCCTTGGTCAGCACGCGGGTCTCCATCGGGATGTTCATGCCCAACTTGTGGTTGATACGGTAACGACCAACCTCTCCGAGGTCATAACGCTTGTCGGAGAAGAACAGGTTCATGATCGTCTCACGAGCCGTTGCATCATCAGCCGGTTCGGCGTTACGCAGCTGGCGGTAGATGTACAGCACAGCCTCTTTCTCCGAACGGGCAGGGTCTTTCTGCAAGGTGTTGAACAGGATCGAGTAATCGCCCTCGTTGTTCTCCTCCTTGTGCAGGAGCACGGCTTTGGTGCCGGACTCGATGATGCGGTTGAAGATTTCTTCGTCGATCTCCGTCTCGCGCTCGATAACGACTTCGTTACGCTCGATGGTTACCACCTCAGCGGTATCCTCGTCCACGAAGTCCTCAGTCCACGACTTCATTACGTTACCTGCCAGACGGCGACCGATCATCTCGTCGTGGTTCGACGGAGTGACCTTTACCTCTTCTGCGAGGTTGAAGCAATCCAAGATATCCTTGTCGCTCTCAAAACCGATAGCACGCAACAATGTGGTTACCGGCAGTTTTTTCTTACGGTCAATGTAAGCGTACATCACGTTGCTGATGTCCGTGGCGAACTCAATCCACGAACCGCGGAACGGGATGATACGTGCCGAGTAAAGTTTCGTACCGTTGGAGTGAACCGATGTGCCGAAGAATACACCCGGCGAGCGGTGCAACTGACTTACAACGACGCGCTCGGCACCGTTGATGACGAACGTACCTTTCTCGGTCATATAAGGGATAGTACCCAGATATACATCCTGTACTACTGCATCAAAATCCTCATGATCAGGATCGCTACATGTCAGGCTCAGTTTGGCCTTCAATGGAACGCTGTAGGTTAATCCGCGCTTGATGCACTCCTGTTCGGTATAACGCGGCGGATCAACATAATAGTCCAAAAATTCGAGCGTGAAGTTGTTACGGGTATCCGTGATAGGGAACGTCTCCTGGAACACACGGTACAACCCTTCCTTCCGGCGCTGCTCGGGCGTCGAGTTCATCTGAACAAAGTCATGGAAGGACTTCAATTGTATCTCCAGAAAGTCAGGATACGGCATTTGCTGCTGCATCGACGAAAAGTTGACTCTCTTGCTTGTGTTGGTTGATGCCATTTGTTGAATGGTTTTTTGTTTTTAACAGAATTTAACAATTCATCTGTATTTTGTGCTGAAATTAACGGAAATTTACATATCTCTCTTTTCAGCAGAAAAGGTTTAGTCCCCCGCGAGGGACTAAACCTACCTAAGCGGTTAGGTGGGTGTATTACTTGAGTTCTACCTCAGCACCTACCTCTTCGAGAGCCTTCTTCAGAGCCTCAGCGGTAGCTTTGTCTACACCTTCCTTAACGGTTGCAGGAGCAGCGTCAACGATGTCCTTAGCCTCTTTCAGACCAAGACCGGTTTGCTCTTTAACAGCCTTAACTACTTGGAGCTTCTGAGCACCTGCGCTCTTCAGCACTACGTCAAACGACGTTTTCTCCTCAGCTGCGGGAGCCTCGCCACCAGCGGCGGGAGCAGCAACTGCTACTGCAGCAGCAGCGGGTTCAATACCATACTCGTCCTTCAGAATTTGAGCGAGCTCGTTAACTTCTTTAACCGTCAGGTTAACCAATTGTTCAGCAAAAGCTTTCAGATCTGCCATTGTTGTATAAATTTTAAATGTTTATTATTTCAGTTAATTGTTTTGTTTTTTCTAGTTCCCTAGGCTCCTAATGTCCTAGGGTTCTAGTATTATTCAGCTCGCTCGCTGAGGGTTTGCAGTACACCGTGGATGGTGTTGCCACCGCTCTGGAGAGCAGAAATAACGTTCTTAGCAGGCGATTGCAACAGAGCAACGAGGTCTGCGATAAGTTCGTTCTTCGACTTGATAGTAGCCAGAAAATCCAAGTTCTGTGCGCCTACATATACAGTCTCTTCAACATAAGCGGCCTTCAGGTAAGGCTTCGGGCACTCGCTCTTGTCGCCTTTGGTGAACTCCTTGATCAGTTTGGCAGGAGCGTTACCGGTAGCGGTAAGCATGAGTGCGGTGTTGCCTTTCAGTGCCTCGAAGATCTGTGCGTCGATGCCCTTGTTCTCAAGAGCCTTCTGCAGCAGGGTGTTCTTGGCTACTACGAGCTTGATGTCGCTCTTAAAGCACTGACGACGCAGAGCGCTTGTCTTCTCAGCATTCAGTCCCTCAATGTTCGTGATGTAGAAGTGAGGGAATTGAGCCAACTGCTCCTCAAGGGAGGCGATAACGAGGTTTTTATCTTCTTTCTTCATACCTTTTCGATGTTAATTAGTTAGAATGATTTCGGATCAACCTTGATACCTTGACTCATTGTGCTGGACAGATATACGCTCTTGATGTACTCGCCTTTGGCAACAGCCGGTTTGAGCTTGATAACGGTGTCGATAAACTCGCGTGCGTTCTCGGCGATCTGGTCAGCGGTGAAGCTAACCTTACCGATACTGGTGTGCAGGATACCGAACTTGTCAACCTTGAAGTCGATCTTACCTTGCTTTACTTCCTTAACTGCCTTGGCTACGTCCATCGTTACCGTACCGCTCTTGGGGTTAGGCATCAAGCCACGCGGACCGAGGATACGGCCCAGGGCACCAATCTTACCCATGATCTGCGGCATAGTGATGATAACGTCAACGTCAGTCCATCCGCCTTTGATTTTCTCGATGTACTCATCCAGGCCTACATAGTCTGCACCGGCCTCCTTGGCTGCAGCCTCCTGATCAGCTGTACACAGAGCGAGTACGCGAACAACCTTACCGGTTCCGTTAGGCAGGCTAACAACGCCACGTACCATCTGGTTAGCTTTACGGGGGTCAACGCCCAAACGAACGTCGATATCTACCGAAGCGTCAAACTTTGTAGTTGTGATCTCTTTAACTAATGCGGCAGCTTCCGCGATTGTATAGACTTTACCTGCTTCAATCTTCTCAGCAGCAAGTCTTTGATTCTTTGTCAATTTTGCCATAGTGATTGAAGTTTTAATTATTTAACGGTAATACCCATACTACGCGCTGTACCGCGTACCATCTTCTCAGCGCTCTCAACGGTGAAGCAGTTCAGGTCAACCATCTTGTCCTCAGCTATCTGACGGCATTGCTCTGCCGTGATAGAAGCGACTTTCTGACGGTTAGGCTGAGCCGATCCGCCTTTCACCTTGGCAGCCTCAAGCAACTGAACAGCTACAGGAGGAGTCTTAACGATGAAGTCGAACGACTTGTCTGCATACACAGTGATTACAACAGGCAATACCTTACCTGCCTTGTCCTGAGTTCTGGCATTGAATTGTTTGCAAAACTCCATGATGTTCACACCCTTCGAACCCAGTGCAGGGCCTACCGGAGGTGCAGGGTTGGCTGCGCCACCCTTGATCTGAAGTTTAATAAATCCGGCAATTTCTTTAGCCATAATTGTTGTTTGTTAATAGTTTTTGCAATACGGGCGGGCTCGCGTTCGGCAAAGTGTTACGAAGTTGAACCCTCTTGCAGGTTAATAATGTAAACTATCGAGTAGTCAAGCGGCCCGTAACAATGCCTTCTACTCTATCTCTACTTGGTTGAAGCCGAGCTCCAACGGGGTCTGACGGTCAAAGATCGTCACGATAACTTTCAGCTTGTGCTTGTCTTGCATCACCTCGTTAATCACGCCGTTGAATCCGTTGAACGGACCGTCGGTCACTTTCACCTTCTCGCCTACGATGAAGGTCTCGTTCATCTCGGCTGCGAGTGACTCATCGTCAATCGTGCCGACAATCGCGTTGATCTCCTCCTGCGATACAGGTTTCGGTTTCATGCTGGCGGGTTCGCTGAGGAATCCGAGAACGTTCGGGATATTGCGCAGCAGCGGATAGCACTCGTCAGTCAGGTTGCACTCTACCAGCACGTAGCCCGGCAGTTTGTTGCGCTCCTTGACTGTACGTTTGCCATTCTTCTGGCTCACCACCTTCTCGGTCGGTAACAGCACCTGCGATACATACTCCTTAAACAGACTTGAGGTGATCAAGGCGCCTTCGATATACTCTTTCACCTTGTTCTCCTTACCGCCTATCGCGCGAAGCACATACCATTTGTAATTGTTCTCTGCCATCGAAATTTGAAATTTGAAATTTTAAATTTGAAATTAGCGAAGCTTAGAACAAGCCATAGATTAGAGTCATCAACTCCTCGAAGCACCAATCCATAGCCCACACAACCAGTGCAAGGATAATGGAAGCAACCAGCACCAATGCTGCGCTCTGGGTCAGTTCTTTGTAGGACGGCCAACTTACTTTGTGTACCATCTCGTTGTACGACTCTTTCACGTTATCAATAAGACTCATATCTGTAGATTTTTTATATTTCTCTTATCAGCGCACCAATATTCCGGCTTCAGCTGTCGCTAAAACCAGAATTGGAAGCTATGTCTTTATTTCATTCCCGAGTCGTAACTCTCGGGCTTTGCACGGAAGGCAGGAATCGAACCCACATTGACGGTTTTGGAGACCGCTTTCCTACCATTGGAAGACTTCCGTTTAGCTTAGGGCCGAAGCCCTAAGCGACTTCCCTTTCGGGGAATTAGTCGATGAGTTTGGTGATCTGACCCGAACCCACGGTACGGCCACCCTCACGGATTGCGAAACGCAGACCCTCAGAGCAAGCTACCGGATAGATCAGCTTAACCTGAATCTCCAGGTTGTCACCCGGCATTACCATCTCAGTTCCTTCCGGCAGAGTGATCTCACCGGTAACGTCCATTGTACGGATGTAGAACTGAGGACGATAGTGGTTGTGGAACGGAGTGTGACGGCCACCTTCTTCCTTCTTCAGGATATAAACAGAAGCCTTGAACTCGCTGTACGGTTTAACAACGCCCGGGTGGGTGAGTACCATACCACGACGAACTTCGTCCTTGTCAATACCACGGAGCAGCAGACCTACGTTATCGCCAGCCTCACCTTGGTCGAGCAACTTGCGGAACATCTCAACACCGGTAACAACCGACTTACGTCCTTCGCTACCAAGACCGATGAGCTGAACCTCGTCACCTACCTTAACAACGCCGGTCTCGATACGACCTGTAGCAACGGTACCACGACCGGTGATCGAGAATACGTCCTCAACAGGCATCAGGAACGGTTTGTCAACGGCACGTGTCGGCAGCTGAATCCAGTTATCGCAAGCGTCCATAAGCTCCATTACCTTGTCTTCCCACTCAGGTACACCGTTCAGTGCGCCGAGGGCAGAACCGCGGATAACAGGAGTATTGTCGCCGTCGAAATCGTAGAACGACAGAAGCTCACGCATCTCCATTTCTACCAAGTCGAGCATCTCAGGATCGTCCACGAGGTCGCACTTGTTCATAAATACAACCAGACGCGGAACGTTCACTTGGCGAGCCAAAAGGATGTGCTCACGGGTCTGAGGCATCGGACCGTCAGTAGCAGCAACAACGATGATAGCACCGTCCATCTGGGCAGCACCCGTTACCATGTTCTTTACATAGTCGGCGTGACCCGGGCAGTCAACGTGAGCGTAGTGACGGTTAGCCGTCTGATACTCTACGTGAGCGGTGTTGATGGTGATACCACGCTCTTTCTCCTCAGGAGCGTTGTCGATCTGGTCGAAGCTCTTAACCTCAGACAGACCTTTCTTAGAAAGTACCAAGGTAATAGCGGCTGTCAAAGTCGTTTTTCCGTGGTCAACGTGACCGATAGTACCGATGTTAACGTGCGGTTTCGAACGGTCAAATTTTTCTTTTGCCATAGTAATTACTGTTTTTATTAACGTTAATAATGAATTATTGTTTTCGTTTCGTCAAATAAAGGCAGGTCAGTTTAGACCCCAACCTACCTTATTTTATTTTTGTTCGCGCCTTCCGGCGCGAAGAGCTGCTTCCGAGAGTTGAACTCGGGACCTCATCCTTACCAAGGATGCGCTCTACCACTGAGCTAAAGCAGCATGAGAGCGGAAAACGGGACTCAAACCCGCGACCCCCAGCTTGGAAGGCTAGTGCTCTATCGACTGAGCTATTTCCGCAAATTGCTCCGTCTATCCCCGTTCGGGGTCCCCGACACAACTTGTTGTGGTGGGGAGAGCGGAGGCAATGGTGCGCTTTATGTCGCATGGCGACATCTGTAGCGCCATTTGCCGAACGCGTGGGTGCGGATGGATTCGAACCACCGAAGCTGAAAAGCAGCAGATTTACAGTCTGCCCCATTTGGCCACTCTGGAACACACCCGTTACAATATAGTTTGATCACTTTCTTTCGCGCAGCGTTCCCTTCTTTTCCCGAAAAGTAAACCAGCGTAGCGTTTGCTTTTCGGAGAGCGGAGGCGTCGGTCGCTTTTATTGCGCCTCGCACAATCCGTGCGATCCGACTGCCGAACGCGAGAGCCTCTTGTCGGACTCGAACCAACGACCGCTTGATTACAAATCGAGTGCTCTACCAACTGAGCTAAAGAGGCGATTGTTTCAGCAGCCATTTTCGTTTGGCGCGAAATCGGATGCAAAGGTACAACAAATTTTTCATTCCCGCAAATTATTTTCACAAAATCCGACAGACAATCCCGTTTTTCGCAAAATATGTCAACTTGTGCTTACATTTTAGCCCTATCACCATTCCGTTACCATCGTCGGGCATCCATTTTTGAGTCGGATTTGTGGCTCTCAATACGCGTGCACATGTACGCATATGCAATATTATAATGCATAAAGGCAGGCAATAGCCGCAACACTTGAAGGTAAAGATGTATCACATTTTTCACTTTTTGGCGTTAATCTGAAAGAAAATGCCCGTGAAACTTGTAAATATCAAATATTTTTTGTACCTTTGCACAAAATTTCGAAAAAATATATGCCAATTGATATATCACCCAAGGAGCGAATGACTACTGCGGCGTTCGAACAGTTATTCTTTGAGTACCAACCTCGGCTGGTGCGGTTTGCCGTGCGGTTTGTTGACGACGAGACAGCCGAAGACATCGTGCAGAACTGCTTCCTCCGGCTGTGGGAAAAACGCGAACAGATAACCCTTGACAACATCAAAAGTCTGCTGTTTCAGATGGTGCACAACGACTGCCTGAACGAACTCAAACACCGCGCCGTGACGGGAACGGAGTCACTCGACAGTCTGATTGAAGCGGAGGGCTCTGAGCAACTCTACTGGCAGGATTTTGCGCCGGAAGCCGACGCGGTACTGATCGGTGACGAATTGCAACAGCAGATAGATGAGGCACTGACGCATGTGAGCGAGAAGAGCCGGGAGATATTCAAGATGAGCCGCCAACAGGAACTCAAACCTAAGGAGATAGCCGAGCAATTGGGCATCACGCGCCAGGCTGTTGAGAAGCATATAAACGCTGCACTGGATGCCTTACGAACCTATTTGCCGAAAAATTTGCTTCCGTTGGTTGCATTTTGGCAAGTTGTGTTGTTATATGAGTAAAGAGTTGAGAGTTTAGAGTTGAGAGAAGTTTACAAGTTAAAAGTTTATTGTAGAAAGAATGAAAGAGATGTACAACATAGCACAAACGTATTTTCGGGGCACGATAAGTGCGGCGGATGAGAAGCGGTTGTCTGAATGGCTGCGAGTGGAGGCAAACAAACAGCAGTTTGACGAGTGGGCAGCCGAGTGGCGCACACGTTCCAAAGCCGAGGCTTCGGAACGAACGAAAGCGGCGTGGGCAAAGTTAGCGGAGAGTCAAAAGCAAGAAAGCCCTATACGCCTTGTTAAACCTGCTACGCATCGTCCGTATGCATGGCTGCGGTACGCGGCATCGGTGACGGTTGTGGCGGTTATTGGTGCGCTGGTATTGTGGCTGTTGCAACCTGTTCAGCAAGAGCCGTTCATGGCGCAGACCGGCGCACACGAACAACAAAACGTTGTGTTGTCTGATGGCACAGAGATCAACCTTAACGTATCGTCCTCATTGGCTTGCGCTGAGGACTTTGGTGAGAAGACCCGTGAAGTGCTCTTTGAAGGTGAGGCGTCTTTCAGCGTAACTAAAAATGCAGAGCGACCGTTTATCATTCACGTGGGGGATTACAGTGTTACGGTATTAGGTACGAAGTTCATTTTGCGTGCCTATCCGACCGACAGTATTTATACGCTCCAGCTGACGAGCGGAAAAGTCAAATTGCAATACCTGCAAGATTCGCTCTTTGCGGAAACAGGCGATCTCGTTCAGTTCAATACCGCAACCAAACTCTTCCGCAAGAAACTGGAAGCAAACAATATCCTGTTGGCCGATCTGGTTAACCGTCTGGAGCGTTTGTACGACGTACGTATAGAGGTGGGAGACACGGCGCTGGCTAATGAAACGCTCTTTATCTCTATCAATACCGACGATAGTTTCGAAGATGTATGCGCAGCGTTGGAGACCTTGCTGCCGATAGAAATTACGCAACAGGAAGATCACTACCGCCTTGCCGCTCAATGAGAAGAAGTCTGATCATAGTCTTGTTGGCTTTCTGCTGTCAGTTGTCAGCTGCCGGTTTCCAGAAATCCTATTACGACACACCTTTGCACGTCGTGTTGCAGGACTTGGAGCGTCATTTCGGTTGCTCGTTTATGTGCCGCCCGCAGGATATAGCCTCTGCGCCTACAGTCGGCGGTACATATATCGGCTCAGACCTGCAGTCGCTCTTGCGCAAATTCCTTGGCAATCGCCTCACATTTGTCGTACGTAAGAATATTGTCATTATTACTCCCGCACCTAAGAAGGCTCGGGAGCCGGAAGTTCTGCACGAATCGGTTCAAGTTCAGCCTTCCGAACCGGAAGTTCTTGCATCGGACACCGTCCTCATTACGCGCGAGCACAAAGAATGGGAGTTGTTAAGTACATATGACGCATTGGACTTTGTCCCCTTGGATTCGTTGTACGATCGCGGAAGACTGAAAGCCCTGGGCGAACAATATGCCTTGGTTGACGAGCGAGTCAAAGCCAACGGTATTAGTCACGCGCTACTTGCTTCGGTCGGATTGGGCTATGGCTCGGAATTGCAAACGCACATCGACATGCGTTACGTCTTTTATTTCTATCGTCATTGGGGAGTCAGTGCGGGTTTATTCTATTCCCATTCTGCACAATATACGTCCGGAATGTGGCTGAATGAGGGGCGTTTTGGTTTACCTGTTGGTATTCATACGCGTTGGCTCTTCTCCTCGCAATGGGGTTTGCACGCTTCGGCAAGTGTCGCTGTTTCGTGGCCTGTTTATATGGGCGCATCAGGAGCTATTACGACCAAAGAAACCGATGAAACCATTCTGCTTCACCTGGACGCCATTCATCCTATTGGCGTACACACCGCGATGCTCACCGGCGTCTATGCCGACTTCTCCGGCACAGGCCTCACGCCTTGGTCTGTAGGGCTTCGATTAGGCTTTTTAATAGGAAAATAATTTTTTTTCAAAAAAAATGATTTGACAGGTTGCATTTTTGCAGCCTGTTTTGTTATACGTATAGAAGGGCAAACAAAGAGCCTATAAAATGAGGGGCAAAGAACCCCAAAGTATAACAATTAAATTTTTGAAACAATGAAAATCCTGTTTGTAATTGACAGCTTCTACACTACCAACAACGGTACGAGTATTTCCGCACAACGTTATGCCGGCGAATTGCGTCGCCGAGGACACGAAGTGAGAGTATTATGCTGGGACAGCCCGAAAGACACTGCGACCGAGCCTGAGACGGATGGTGTCTTCCGCACACAGAAATTTATTGTGCCGATCTTCCAATATCTGTTAGAAAAGCACGACTTCTCTTTCGCACACAACGATAAACAGATCGTTCACGAGGCGTGCAACTGGGCAGACTTAGTACATGTGTTTGTTCCGTTCGGCATTACATGGGAAGCTATCCATTACTGCAACAAGATAGGCAAACCTGTCACAGCAGCGTTCCACATCCAGCCTGAGAACATCACTTCGTCTATCGGTATGGGTAAGGTGAACTGGGTGAACGAGACATTCTACCGTGCATGGAGTCGTGATATATACAACCACGTGCGCCACGTGCATGTTCCGTCGAAGTTCATGGGCTCGATGATTGCCGAGCGAGGTTATACGGCAAAGATTCACCCGATCAGCAACGGCATTCAGGATGCGTTTATGGAAGCCGGAGAGAGAAAGAGCCAAGAGCCGAAAGCCAAGAGTCAAAAGGATGTATTCAAGATCATGATGATCGGTCGTTTAAGTCAGGAGAAACGTCAGGATGTGATCATCAACGCCGTGAAGTACAGCAAGTACGCTGACCGTATCCAGCTTGTGTTTGCAGGCAAAGGCCCGGAGTACGATAAGTACGTCGAACTGGGCAAAGACCTCAAGCACCAGCCGCAGTTTATCTACGTAGGTCGCGACGAACTCATCGAGAATCTGCTGGATACCGATCTGTACGTTCACGCCTCGGATATGGAGAGCGAGGCAATCAGTTGCATTGAAGCATTCGCCACAGGATTAGTGCCGGTCATCGCCAACAGCCACGTTAGTGCTACACCGCAGTTTGCTTTGGATGGCAGAAGTCTGTTCATCCCTGGCGATCCGAAAGACCTGGCACGCGCTATCGACTACTGGCTCGATCATCCGGGTGAGCGTCGCGTCATGGAGGAGAAATACCGTCTGGCAGGTCGTGAGTACAGCCTGGCTGCGTCGGTAGAGAAATTTGAACAGATGTTAAACGAAGAGATACACGAACATGAAACGCCTATTACTGTTGCCGGTGGTGTTGATCTGGATATCCGCGTTGCAGGCACAAGACATCGTATTGCCGCGTTCCGATAATTGGAGCGGTACGTTGCTACCCGCTCCGGCACTTATGCCGCCAGACATCAAGATCGCACCCATCCGCACGGACAAAGGACTGTTTGGCGGCAAGGCGGGCAAAGGGCGAATGTACTGCGACATCTTGCTGCCCGCTCTCACACCACAATTGCTGATTGACGTAGGCATGAGCATGATCAGGATGCCCGGAGTGATAGGCGCAGCACCGCGATGGTTCGCAATGTTCAGCCCGATAGCCTGCCCGCAAGACGAACTATTCAGCGCAGCGAAATGCAAGTCAACGATTATGGTAACGTGGAGGACGTACTTTTAACAAAAAATGTAAAAAAATGCAGCAACAGGGTTGCATTTTGCAAGAGATAGTTGTTATACGTATAGAACAACAAAAATCATCCATTATGAAAACTGAAAACAATAACCAACCCAACAAGACAAACAGTGTTTTAGTAGTAGCAAGTATCTTGCTTCTGATCATCGCTCTGCTGGCGATAGCCGTGCGCGCAACGGCACAGGAACGCGTGGAAGTGTTAAGCGATTTTGAGACGTGGACAGAACGTTCCGTCAAGGAGTCAAGTCTTATCGGCGGAAAGACCAAGACCCTATACAAACTAGGCGGCACATGGGATTGCAGTAACGCCTACGCCAAAGCAATGGGCGTGGAGAAAGTGTCGGTGTCCGTACAACCGGAAAAACGCGGTGAAGGTACATGCTGCCGTATGGAGAGCACATTGGAGACCGTCAGCGCCATCGGCATCAACTTCAAGGCACTGGCTACCGGAACGATCTACACAGGGAAGATGGTCGATGTAGTAGGAATGAAACATAGCTCGAACCCGAACTCGGCGATAGATATGGGTATTCCGTTCACAGGTCGCCCCAGTGCACTCATCCTTGACTACAAAGCTATCATTCAGAACCAAGCAGCCGTTTATGCACCCGCCAAGACGCAAGTCAAAGCTGTCGAGGGACGCGACGTGGCTCAGGTCACTCTCATTCTTCAGCATCGTTGGGAAGAGAACGGACATGTTTATGCCTATCGCGTAGGTACGATCCAAGAGCAAATAACGCAATCTACAGATTGGAAAAACGACTACCGTCTGCCTGTAACGTACGGCAAGTCATCCGTAGCACTCTTCAGCAACAGTCATCAGACGCATAACAGCAACGGCGAGATGGTGTGTATCGAGGAGGTGGATTACCGCGGCGATGTAGAGCCGACTCATATCATTGTTCAAGTCTCTGCCGGTTCGATGCCGCCGTTCACAGGCTGCCCGGGAAATACCATGTGGGTGGATAATATCCGTCTGGCGTACGATACGAATGCGTTGGCGCAGGCGAAGTAGTTGAAAGAAGTTCAAAAGTTAAAAGTGGAAAGATCAAGGATAATTTTCATTGTTGCCGTGTGGCTTGGCGTGCTTCCTTTGCTTGCGCAAGAGGGAGCATCCGTCACGGTGAATGCGGATAGTACGGTCAGTTTCTGCTACTGCGGTGAGGCTAAACGCGTGAGTGTGAAGAGCGATATCCGCTATACTAACGAGGATAGCACGCGCTACACTGACCTCACACGGAAGATCCGGATGCGCAAACAGAGCGACGGCTGTTACCGTGTGACCACCAAACCCGTCACGCCGGAAACCTATACCTATTACTTCCGTGTGAACGGCAAACCTCAGTCTGACCCGCAGAACAATGACACTGCGTGGCAGACCATCAAGAAGTGGAACATCGTTTCCGTAGGCAGCACACAGCAGTCTGATCTCTACCGCCAACCGCAGCAACGCGGCACATTGCACCAACTGCGCTGGTATAGCACCACGGAACACCTCTTCCGCCGCATGAACATCTATCTGCCGGCAGGGTATGATCAGCCCGACACCGCTAATCCGCTAACCCCTAACCCACTAACCCCTAATTCCCTAACCCGATACCCCGTATTGTACTTGCTGCACGGCGTTAACGGCTATGAGGGTTCATGGACGGAACGCGGGCGGGCGATACAGATTATGGAAAACCTTGTGGCGCAAGGCAAGTGCCGACCGATGATTCTGGTTATGGCCGATGTAAATATCGCTCCGGATGAGGACAAACCCTCTCACCGCTCACTGTGGAGCAGTGTAGTCAATTATCCGCGTCTGTGCCGCGATCATGACATCGAGCACGCACTCATCGAATTGATTCAGATGGTCGATACCACCTACCGCGTCTCCGGCGAACGCCTGATAGCCGGACTATCCGACGGCGCACGCCTTGCCGCCAATGTAGCGAACCTTCTGCCGGAGCAGTTTCAGGCTGTGGGGTTGTTCTCACCGGTCGTCAACAAGAGCCAACTGCCCGCAGCCGTAACCGATAGCGGACTTTCGACTTCTGACTTTCGACTTTCGACTAAATATTACATCTATACCGGCAAAGGTGACTTCCTGTTTCACGGCAATGCCAAACGCTTCAAACGCCGTTTGCATAACGCACAAGTACCTTACGAATACACTGAATCCGTTGGCGGTCACAACTGGCGCAACTGGCGGTATTATTTGTCGGATTTCCTATCCCGCTGCATAGTTGAATAAGTCTGTTCGCATTCAATCCGTTTCCCACCCCGGGTTGTTCCATTGTCGATCCGTTATCGGGCGAATGTCGTATCCCACCGCACCTTATATATACTATGTATATATCCCGTGATTTTGATTCACACACGTAAAAAAATGAATGACCCTTTTGACCCTTTGACCCTTTCCGGCGCAAAGCGATCTTGTGGAATTGGCTATATTTCAGCACATTATCACAGATAGGGTCAAAAGGGTCAAAAAGGTCATGTGTTTTTCTTTGAACAGAATAGCAAACGTAAAATTGCTTACTTGTATAAAAAATAGGGGGACGTTGGCTTGTGATTGGCTTTTGGGTAGGACTATAGTCTAGGATTCTCCCGATAAAACCCTGATTTACCTCCGACATACTCCCTATTGTCCTGCACGTTTTTAATTCCTCTTGATAGCGAGGACGTACAGCATGTCATCGGTGACACGGAATTTGATTTCTATTGCTGAAATCCACGACAAATTGCATTTTTCTGTCTCATTTTAGGAGAAAAGTACAAAAGAATTTGCATATTTCAAAAATTTTTCGTAACTTTGTAGGCGAAATTGAAAAACTATATGAACCGGTCATAATATGTGACCAGTTATGAGGTGAAGATTGATGAGTGTACGATTAAGAAATACGAAATAATAAGCGTAAACATATAGAATGACAAATAAATTACAATTATTTGAGGGCACAACAATCCGCACAGTATGGGATAACGAAAAGGAAGAATGGTTTTTCTCTGTGGCTGATGTGTGTAATGTGCTATCAGGCTCACAGTCGAAAGACCCTAACGCATATTGGCGTAAACTTAAACAACGCCTGAAGGCAGAGGGAAGCGAGGTCGTGACAAATTGTCACGGACTGAAATTAGAGGCTGCAGATGGGAAAAAATACCTGACGGATGTTCTGTCAACTCGTGATATACTGCGCTTAATACAATCTATACCCAGTCCGAAAGCAGAGCCTTTGAAAATGTGGTTGGCTCAAGTTGGCAGTGAGCGTTTGGACGAGATTGCAGATCCCGAAAAGGCTATCATGCGAGCGGCTGATACTTATAGAGCCAAAGGCTACTCTGATAATTGGATAAACCAACGTTTGCAATCTATAGAGATGCGTAAAGAGTTGACCGATGAATGGAAAACGCGCGGCATTGAATTAGAACAAGACTACGCTATCCTGACTAATGAGATGACACGAGCATGGAGTGGGATGTCTGTGCGACAATACAAAGACTTAAAAGGTTTGAAAAAAGAAAACCTACGCGACAACATGACGAATCTCGAATTGGTTCTTAACATGTTGGCTGAGGTAACGACGACCACCATATCTCGTAGCAGAAAACCTGAAACGTTTGAAGAGAGCCGAAAGATTGCAAAAGAAGGCGGTTCAGTTGCTCGCGACACTCGAAGAAATATAGAAAGTCGTATAGGGCAATCGGTTATATCAGCGACGAATGCGCAAGATAAATTGGCTTTAGATGTGACTATTCCCGCGATAGAGCAAGCTGAAATAGTCGAGGACATCACAGAAGATAAAAAATCAAAGAACAACTAACACTCTCGCCAAGTTATCGGCGCGTCGGCTCACGGACGTAAAACGGAGGTCTGCTTCGAGACTAACCCCTCTCACGGGGTCCCCAAAGAGCGCTAACGTAGTGCACTCTTTGGGGAGAGCGAAGGCAATTGTGCGCTTTATGCCACCGCGTGGCATCCGTTAGCGCAATTTGCCGAACGCGACGGAGCGCTGTAGTCGGCAGCGAGAACAAACGACAACAAAGACATAAAAGGCGTTTATTGACGTTGTTTGCGACTAACCGGAATCTTCGCAAAATTCGCTAATGGTCGTAGCAGCAACAATGAATGTCCCGTGGGTATGTAAATATCCGCTCCACGCCTGTACAAAGGGCGAGGTGGGTTGTACATATCAGGCGTGGACTTCGGTTGTTTTTCTACCATTAGCAGGGATTGCGAAGCCCTCGGTTAGCGTGAAAGACAGACGGATTTCACGCTTTTCGTGTGTATATACGTTAAACTACTATTATATGCCAACCCCCGAAGGCGTAAGAAGGGAAATAAATTCACAAAAAATGAAAATATCATGGAACGGCAAACGCGCCATAGTTATTTACGATGATGGTACCAAATACAACGGAGAGTATAATCGTGTAACTGGACGCGACGGTATTGGGGCTTTAACTGATATAGATGGGAGTATTCTTCAGCGTGGAGTATGGAGCAATAACGAACTAATAAGAGAAATGTCAGACGAAGAATATAACAGGATAAGAACTAATTGGTAATATGAGTATTTTACGAGAAAGCGAATCCATTGTGCATCACACATCACATAAGGATGCACTTGTTAAAATCCTTCGAAATGAACAATTTAAAGTAAACTATTGTTCTGAAAGGATTTATGTGGATGAAACTAAGAGTGTGAATATTGCAGTCCCTATGGTTAGTTTTGCTGACATACGACTATCTGATTACGTGCGTGTTTATAGGGATAGTAAAAAAATTGATGAAGAAACAATTGCTCTTGGATATTATGGAGATTATGCAATAGGCTTGACAAAAAAATGGGCAAGAATGAATAACATATATCCCGTTTGCTACGTTTCTAAGCCAGAGAGTCATAATGAAGTCGCAGACAACTACGTGTTAAAAGATTTGATTCCATTTGCAAAAGTTGCAATTCTTTGGGAAGATAAAGGTGGCAACGTGGAAGAAGGTCTGCCAAATTTGGCATCATTCTGCAAGCACAATATTGGTTATATAGAAAGAGATATGCCCGATTCAAGAACTAAGCGCCATAAGTATGCTTTTTATAATGAACATGAATACAGGTATGTACCATCTAATGTTCCTGTAAAATGGAACTTCTTTAATAATGGCACAGATTATAATGAAGGATCTAATCTAAAGAAGCGTGCGAACCAAGCACTATCCTCATATTTAAAATTTGACTTGTTTGAAGATGTAACAGCAATCGTAGTACACAATGATAATAATATAGAGGAGATTATAAAAGTGTTAGCGAAAAAGAAAGATGAAAAATCAAAAGATCTATCTGACGAAAAGAAAATACTTTTAAATATTCAATATGATATTATGTTAACAAGAATAATAACTACAAAGCAATTATTAACTGAAGTTTAACCAAAAGAAGTTGCGCACGACACGAATTAGTGTACAATCTTATGAAACAAAAATCCTTTTTTGCAGCCTTGTTGCTGCTCTTCTGCACCACATCGTTGTGGGCATCTAACACATCAGTTGGTGGTATTTGGTATAATTTTGACCAAACTTCTTTGACTGCGATTGTTACATATCGCGGTTCTTCTAGTTCTGATTATTCTAACGAATACTCAGGCTCTGTCGTTATCCCTGCAACAGTAACTTATAGTGGCAAAACGTATAGCGTCACAAGCATTGGAGATAGGGCTTTCTCTTATTGCACCAGTTTGAATTCGGTGACAATTCCCAATAGCGTCACAAGCATTGGAAATTATGCTTTCTCAGGTTGCAGCGGTTTGACTTCAATTACTATCCCCAAAAATATCAGGAGCATTGGGAATGATGCTCTCAGAGGTTGCAACAGTATTACATCCGTAGTATGGAATGCAAAGCATTGCGGAAGCAACTTTTCATCTACGAATACCCCATTCTACCACCTCACTTCAGGTACATACACAGGCTTCGATATTAGAACTCATATAAAATCATTTACTTTTGGAGACGAAGTAGAATATATTCCTGATTATTTGTGTAGTGGATTGAATAATATAGCATCCATAACTATCCCCAACAGCGTCACATACATCGGAGAGAGAGCTTTCTACGGGTGTAGCAGTTTGACTGATATAACGATTCCTACGAGCGTAAAAGAAATTCATGATAGGGCTTTCATTAGTTGCTATAGTTTAACCTCAGTGGTGTGGAATGCAAAGTATTGCTATACCTACTTCTCTTCCTCTCAGCGCACTACTCCATTCACATCATCAGTTACCTCTTTCACATTTGGGGACGAAGTAGAACATATTCCCGGGCATTTGTGTAGTGGAATGGATAAACTGACGTCTGTATCAATTCCTAATAGCGTCAAAAGCATCGATGAATATGCATTCCAATATTGCAGTAGCGTAACATCCATTGTCTGGAATGCAAAGAATTGCGATGATTTCTCTTCTGCTCCATTCAAATCGGCAGTTACGTCATTTTCATTGGGTGACGAGGTTGAGCATATTCCTGCCTACCTATGTTATGACATGACTACGTTGCCATCAATAAACATTCCTAATAGCGTGACGAGTGTTGGAGAGAAAGCGTTCTATGGTTGCAAGTATCCCATCTACGTTGAATGCGGTGATTTGGAACGAATGCAACAACTGCTAAGCGATTATGCATATTATGTTCAATATGAACCAGCACCTATCTATAACTTGTCAACAAAAGCAACCAACGGCACTATTTACACAACAAAAACAAAATTTACCGTTTGTGAAGAACCTTTTGTAACGTGCACAGCAACACCAAAAGGAGGTTATCAGTTCGTAAAATGGGCTGACGGAAATACAGAAAACCCGCGAACAATAGAATTGACGCAAGACACCATAATGGAAGCCTTGTTTGAGATAGCTACATCCGGTAAATGCGGCAGAGATAATGCGCTTGTATGGAAATACGACACCATTACAAAAGCACTCACAATCACAGGAAATGGTACACTGGATGCAAATTACACCTACGGAACATTTATAGAATCAGTCACTATCGGAAATGGCGTAACAATCATTGGAAGTGAAGCTTTCTATAATTGTAGCAATTTGACATCGATTACTATCCCAAATAGTGTAACAAGCATTGGCTCTTATGCTTTTTATGGTTGTAGCAGTTTAGTTACGGCAACAATTGGAAATGGTGTTACGACTATTAATAAACAGGCATTCTATAATTGCAGTAATCTCGAAACTGTTTCATTAGGCGGGTCGATAGAGACTATTGGAAGTAAAGCCTTCTATAATTGCACGCGCATCATAGATATTTATTGCTACGCGGAGCGTGTGCCGGAAGCATCTAGCGATGCATTTGATGGTGTAAGCCGCAAAGCATATCTGTGGGTTCCGGCTAATCGTGTGCGTAACTATAAGACCCACGAGTTATGGGGTCAGTTTGATGTACAAGCCATCGAAGCCGATGGTGTGAACACTTCAACGGTAAATATAGTGCCGACCGACAATACTGCCAAGATCATTTGGCCTGCCATTGAAGATGCCGACACTTACGAAATCACTATCTATGACCAGAATGGCAATATTGTCTGCCAACTCGTCTTCGATAGTGAGGGCCTGTTGCAGAGCATCGCGTTTGGTGCACCCGGTCGCGACAATGCTACGGAAGCGACTCAAGCCACTGGTTTCCGCTTTGAGGTCAGCAGCCTAACCCCGGGCACAACCTACAATTACACCATCGTTGCCAAGGATGCTATAGAAACAGTAATTGACACTAAAGAAGGTTCCTTCACCACAACCGGCACAACCGCTGTTGAGGATATTGTAACCAACTTTGTTGGTTTGCAAAAAGTTATCCGCAATGGTCAACTCTTTATTCTCCGCGGGGATAAGACCTACAGCGTGCAAGGTCAAGAGGTGAGATAAGAGATGTCGAAAGTCAAAAGTTGAAAGAAAAGATACCGTATTATATCACACCGAGCGGCTCGATGAGTCGCTCGGTGTTGGTTACTTGGGTAGACCGGCACGCAAGAATTTGAAGAGACAGATATAAGTTACTCCATTAATGCGTTGCTTACGGTTTTAGGCAACCGATAGGAACAACATATACGCCATCTTCACGGCGATATGCAAACTGACCGGCTGTAAGGATCATTAGGAAAGATGGTTTGTTCATCTTCTGCTCATCAACTTTACTTGCTAACTTGAGTAGGTTCTTGGCTGCATCTTCTTCCTCGTTCCGCCCTAATTTCACTTCAACCCCTGCCCAGCGTCCGTCTCGGAGCGAAATGACCAAATCACACTCCAACTCATTCTTGTCGTGATAGTGATATACATCGCCGTCGTTGGCTTGCGCATATACACGCAAGTCGCGTGCACACAAATCCTCAAATAAGAAACCAAATGTTTTGAAGTCTTTTAACAGTCCCTCGGGATTTGTGCGCAGAAGCACAGCGGCTATACTTGGGTCAACGAAATGCCGTTTGGGAGAAGTGCGGATGGCAGTTTTACTACGCAGTGAGGGCAACCAAGCCTCTACGTTATCAACCACAAATATACGTCGAAGGGCATTCATGTACGATGCAAATGTTGCTGTAGAGAGTGTCTTGTCATCGATGGTAACATCTTGTATAATCGTTTCATTGGAAGCCATTGTACTGACGTTTCGCGCAAGTGATTGTAGCAGTTTGCGCACGCGTTGCGGGTTCTTTTCCACACCGTCAACGCGGTGGATATCCAACTCAACCACTTCGTCGACATAGTTCCTTGCAACACGCAACGCAGCTTTCTCTTTCATTCCTATTGATGCCGGCCATCCGCCACGGCATAATGCAAAAGCCAATTGTTCGATGGTCAGTTCAGCTTGTGCTGCTATGTCAGGAGCAGAAGCAAACAACTCAGCCAAACTTACCGAACCATTTGACTCGCCGGACTCCCAAAGCGTCATCGGGCGCATCCGCAGTTTAGCAATTCGTCCGGTGCCTGTATGGCGATGTTCATCATCAACAGGAACAGCCGATCCAGTAAGAATGAACTGCCCCATCCGGCGGCGTTGATCCACCTCAAAGCGCACAGCGTTCCATAGAACAAGAGCATCTTGCCATTCATCAATCAACCGCGGTGTTTCTCCCTGTAGCAGTAGTGATGGCTTGGTAGAGGCCATCCGTTGGTAATCGGCTGCTTTGTCTTCGTCTTGCAAAAAGACGGCACTATTCGCTTGATGCAAACCGGTGGTGGTCTTACCACACCACTTCGCGCCCTCTATCAGCACAGCCCCGCTGGCTTCCAATTGCTCTTGTAACTCGATGTCCGCAATCCTTTTTTTGTAGTTTTCCACTTCCATAATTTTCGGCATTTTTTAAAAACGATGCAAAGATACTAAAAATAAATGAAATATGCAAATTTTTAAGCAACAAACTAAAAGATTTGGCGCATTTTTGTTAAAAGATTTGGCTATACTTTACTAAAACATATGGAGATTGTACATCTAAACGTGACATGCAGTCAACTCCTCATTATCCATGAAGTGCTTACATTTGTCCGCATTTTGGTGCAAATTTGCACTAAATTGCGGTCTAAATTTCCTACTCCTAATTCTCCGCGAGGGGAAAATTTATATTGTGCAGAGATAGGAAGTGAGGTAATCCCTTCCGATATATCATAATCTCAACATATCGTCCTCAAGCGCGTAGCACTTTTGCCCTGCGCTTGCTGTATCTTGAGAGACGTTATAATGCAAACAAATCTTCCATGGTAAGTTGGATGGGGATGTTGTTTGCCCATTGATTACGTTTTAATCCAAATGACGTAATCATAAGTAGCGACACTCCTTTTTTTGTTCCTGAATGCGTAACAAATGTCGCTAACTTGTTTTGGAGAGACTTGTCATAAGACTCTGTCAGTTCATACTCACCTTGTGCAAATTTGATTTCGCAAAGATTGATAACCTGATCATCCCGGTCAATAAGCATATCTATTTGAGCACCGCTCTCATTTTTATCCTTCGGACGATATTGCCAAGAATAGATATTGCTGATGATTCCGGATATACTCAGCGCACGTTTGATCTGTTCGATATGTTGAAAACAAACACGCTCAAAAGCCAATCCGCTCCATGCATTATATTGCGGTTTGAGAATCATCTGTGACCAATAGTTTGCACCAAACACGCGCTTTTCAGCAAGGAACTTGAAATAAAAGAGCGTAAAGTTGTCTATCAACTGATAAATTATATCCTTTTTCTGCTTGCCGAGCGCATAGAAAGAGCGAATAAAATCGCACGCCTCCAGTTCCTCAAGCATCGTAGTCAGTTTACCTCCGATATTCAGTCCCGTAGCATTTATAATCTCCGAACGCGTCATACCGGCTTTCTTTGTGCCCAAAGCGGTAATAATATCAATATACGGTTGCGGATTGCGGAATAAAGATGCATACAATGCATTAAACTCACCACGCAATGGACTCGTCTTTTCAAAAAACATTCGATCGATATTCTGTGCAGGGCTGAATTCCTTTTGCATAAACTGCCAATAGTACGGAATACCTCCCAGAACCATGTAAGTTTCCAGTATATTGCGTCGACTCATCCCAAGATTATTGATCAATGCAAACTGCTCGCATTCGTACAACGTGAACGGTTCCAAATAAATCTGGCGTGTTAACCGGTTATGCAAGCCACCATGGTTCTTGACAATCTTACTAATGATCCATGACGTAGCACTTCCGCAAATAACAAGAACAATATCTTTTCGTGCGGATGCCCAGCCATTCCAGAAATGATCCAGCGCAGCTACAAGGTTCGACTTCGGTGTGTCCATCCAAGGCAACTCGTCAATGAAGATAACTTTCTTTCCTTCCGGACGACTCTGCAAGAACTGCCCTAACGCAAAGAAAGCATCAAACCAATCGGAAATATGCGGCGCTTTAGCCATCCCTGCATTCAGCAGAGAGCGTTTAAACTCTTTAAGTTGCCCTTTCTTGTCTACATTCTGCAATCCAGTGTGCTGAAAGGCAATACGCGTACTATACGTCTCGCGAACAAGATAGGTCTTGCCTACACGACGACGACCATAAATTGCCACAAACTGTGAGTCTTCCTTCTCCAATAACGAGAGCAACAATTGCTGCTGATTTTTTCGACCGATAATCATAATTCTACTATGCTTAATTAAAAATCGCCACAAAGGTACAAATAATTTACCAAATATGCAAGAAAAAAGTGAGATTTGGTACAAAATAATGCACTTTTTTGCTAAAAATGGCACGATAGTGTACCAAATGTGCCTCAAAAACATATGATTTGGTACAAAATCGCCATGTTTTTAATTCTTCTTTTCGCACTATCCTTATTTCCACATCCCGATATATCGTCCCAAGCGCGGAGCACAATGCCCCGCGCTTGTTGTATATCACAAGCCGAGATGATCTCGGCATTTTTTATAGGTCAAGTTGAACTCAATTAAAGACAGTTACACTGCTACAGCCGGTTGATGGTCAGGACGTACAGGGTGTCACCGGCGACACGGAAATGGAGATTCCAGCCGGCGTAATCGATGCCGTAGATGCGGTCGGGGTCGTTGTGATAGGCCGGACGGGGATCTTGCTCAAGAATCTCCTGGAGCTCGGCTTGCGGTAAGCCTTTCGGCAGTTGCTCCGGCCAACAGACAGTGAGCAAGCGGCGGGGAGTGGTGTCCACAAAGCCGTCACGGGCATCGGGGTGGCTGTCGCAATAGCCGAGATAGGGTTTGATGTCGTAGATCGGCGTGCCGTCCATCATGTCCGCGCCTTCGACCACCAGCACAACACCTTCTGCAGTGTGCTCAACAGCAACAAGCCGGACGGAGGTCAAGCCCAAGGGATTAGGGCGAAAGGGCGAGCGTGTAGCAAACACGCCGACGCGCGTGTTGCCGCCCAAACGGGGAGGACGGACGGTTAGTTTATTTGTGATTGGGGATTTGTCATTTGTGATTTGTGATTTTGGAAGAGCCTCGTGAAAGCCCCATAGAAGCCAGAGGTGGGAGAACTCCTCGATGCCGCGGATGGCGTCGTCGGAGCGGTAAGGCGGACAAAAGACAATACGTGTGCGCAAAGCAGTGTGCTCGCGTACCTGACGAGGAATACCGAACTTGTCGGTAAACCCGTTTCGGGCAAAAGCTATCGGTTGAAGTTCCATAATTCATCAAGTTATTTGCCGAACGCGAGTGCAAAGATACAACAAATATTTGACATATACAAATTACAAGGTAAAAAAAATGACATAAGTAGCAAAAAAAACTTGCAATTGTCATTTTTTTTTTGTATCTTTGTAGCGCGTTTTGGGAAAGCCCTGCGCAGACGCCTTCTTTGCTGGCACCCGAACAGATTCAACAAAATCCTTACATATATGTTTATCATTGGCATTGCCGGTGGCACCGGCTCAGGCAAGACAACCGTAGTCCGCAAACTTACAGAGCGCCTCCCGAAAGGCGAGGTGGTGGTTATTCCCCAAGACTCGTACTACAAGGACAGCAGTCACGTACCCGTTGAGGAGCGTCAGAATATCAACTTCGACCACCCCGACGCATTCGATTGGCCGTTACTCGAACGGCATATAGCCCTGCTGAAAGAGGGTAAGGCGGTCGAGCAGCCTATCTACGACTACATCACCTGTACGCGTCAGAAAGAAACGGTTCATATCGAGCCGAAAGAGATCATCGTGGTGGAAGGAATCATGGCACTAAGCGACAAGAAACTGCGCGAGCAGATGGATCTGAAGATCTTCGTGGATGCCGACGGCGACGACCGTCTGATCCGCGTCATCAGCCGTGACATCGTAGAGCGCGGACGTACGGCAGAGGCGGTTATGGAGCGTTATCAGCGCGTGCTCAAACCGATGCACGAACAGTTCATCGAGCCGTGCAAACGCTATGCAGACGTGATTATCCCGCAAGGCGGACACAACAACGCAGCCATCAATATGATGGTGAAGTTCATTAAGCAAGAGCTGAGGGAAAGACGGAAAGAAAGTTGAAAGTTGAAAGTTAAAAGTTGAAAGAATTATGAAAAAAGTATTATTTACGCTATTGGTAGCGTGTGTATCGGTGCTGAGCTGGGCTGAGACCCCGATTGTAGGTGACTGGAAGACCGTAGATGACGAGACAGGCGAAACGATGTCGATCGTAACCATCTACAAGGGCACAGACGGAATGTATTACGGAAAAATATCAAAGCTCCTGAAAGGTTCACCTGATGCAGTATGCGTCAAATGTGAAGGCGAAGACCACAACAAACCCATACAGGGCATGAACATCATCCGCGGCATGAAGCTCGAGGACGGTGAACTGCGCGGCGGCACGGTTCTTGACCCGAACAACGGCAAGACCTACTACGGCAAGATTTATCTGAAAGACGGCAAACTTGTGTTGCGCGGCTCATTGGACAAACGCGGTTTGTTCGGACGTAACCAAACGTGGTTGCCGGCGAAATAGTTGGTTTCGATTGCATCGAAACGTTAAAGAGTTAAAGGGTTAAGATGGTTTTGATTTCATCAAAACGTTAAATTAATTAGAAACTCTTTAACGTCGCGCAGCGACCATTTTAACTATTTAACGTTTGCGCAGCAAACCATTTTAACTAATGAGGAACTATCCGTTATACTTGGCTCCGATGGAGGACGTGACTGATCCCGCGTTCCGGCTGCTTTGCAAACGGTTCGGGGCAGACAGGGTATATACGGAGTTCGTCAACGCCGATGCCATCGTACGGGACGTTGCTTCCACGATGCGCAAACTACGCATCAACGATGCCGAGCGACCGGTAGCGATACAGATCTACGGTCGCGAGCCGGAGTCGATGGCGGAGGCCGCACGTATCGTCGAGCAAGCCAAACCGGATATCATCGACATCAATTTCGGTTGTCCGGTCAAGAAGGTTGCCGTCAAAGGTGCGGGAGCAGGGCTGTTGCGTGACGTGCCGAAGATGCTCGAGATAACGCGCGCCGTGGTGAATGCCGTCAAGACGCCTGTGACGGTCAAGACACGTTTGGGCTGGGAAGACAAACTGCTGTATCTGGATGACGGTACGCCGTTCATTGTTGATCTGGCAGAGCGGCTACAGGACTGCGGCATAACGGAGTTAGCCATTCACGGGCGCACGCGTTCGCAGATGTACCGTGGCGACGCAGACTGGACGCTGATAGGCGAAGTGAAGCGCAACCCGAGAATACATATTCCCGTCATCGGCAACGGCGACATCACCACGCCCGAGCGGGCAAAAGAGTGCTTTGAGCAGTACGGCGTGGATGCGGTGATGATAGGTCGGGCTACGTTCGGCTGTCCGTGGATATTTGAGGATATACGTCGTCACCTGGACGGTCAGCCGCCGATAAAACGCACAATGGAGTGGTGCATGGATGTGCTCAAAGAGCACGTAGAGCGCAGCATTGAATGGGTTGGCGACGAACGGAAAGGGATCGTACACAGCCGCAGGCATTTTGCCGCAAGCCCGATACTGAAAGGGCTGCCGGATTTCCGACAGACGCGCATAGCACTGCTGCGTGCGGATACAAAAGAAGAGGTCTTTCATATAATGGACGAGATCGTCGAGCAATACGGGCGACCGCTAAACAACACAGATTGTGAGCATTAAGCAGTTCATAGACAAATATGCGCTCTTCCTGTCGATGGTGATCGGCGCAGCGGGTTACCCGCTGTTCAGGCACCTGACGCCGATTCTGCCGCCGATGATCGGTGTGATGTTGTTCTTTACGTTCTGCAAGGTCAATCCGCTGGATCTGAGGTTGCACCGTTGGCATTGGCTGGTGCTCGGCACGCAGTTGGCACTTACCGCCGGTGTGTATTTCGGTTCGGTAGCGTTGTGCCGGCGTCTGGGAGCAGACGCGGAAAGCACAGCGATGATCAGCGAGGGGCTGATGATGTGTTTCATCATGCCAACCGCTACAGCCGCGCCGATCATAGCCGGCAAACTCGGAGGGAGCATTCAGAACCTGACGACCTTCACCCTGCTGAGCAATGCGGCTACGGCAGTGATTGTACCGGCGTTCTTTCCGCTGGTTCATCCCGAAGGAGGACTGACATTTGTGGCAGAGATGTTGCTTGTACTACGGCGTGTAGCGCCGTTGCTGTTGTTGCCTTTCGTGGCGGCGTGGTTATTACGCATCGGCTACGACGGCGTGCAACGGCACAAGGGTTCGGACAAACGCTTCGAGCTCGCGCGCACATGGGCGCAAATACCGTTCTATATCTGGACGGGAACACTGGCGATACTGATGGGCGACATAACCTACAATCTAATTAACGCAGAGTACAGTTGGTGGGCACTTGTAGTGCTGTTTGTGGGTTCGCTCATAGCCTGCCTCTTGCAATACAAACTCGGGCAACGGATAGGATTCGCCTACCCTGCCCCAAGCAAAGGTAAGGAGTACAAAGATGTAGTGATTAACCCGGCAGCCGTGCCCACCACGATGTCCGGCGTGAGCAGGATAACAGCCGGGCAGGCCTTCGGACAAAAGAACACGACACTGGGTGTGTGGATGTGCCACGCGTTCCTTAACCCGCTGAGTGCCATCGGCCCTGCCGCCTACATCATTTGGCAGAATGCATTTAATTCCGCGCAGCTTTACAACGCGGCGAAAGTAAAAAGTTGAAACAGATTCGAATCATATCACCTGCGGGAGCGTTGGATGCAGATTTCACGTTCCGAGCTGCTGAGCGGTTGAACGCTCAGGGGTTTGATGTGCATATCGCTCCGCACGCCATCGGTCGCTACGGACGGTATGCTGCCACGGCGGAAGATCGCACAGCCGATGCCGTGGATGCGCTGACCGATACTGAGGTAGGCTTGGTGCTCTGCACACGCGGCGGCTACGGGATGCAGCAGATCATTGACCGCATCGAACAAGGCGTACGCTCACGCGGCTACAACGGCGCAGCAGTGTGCGGGTTTTCGGATATCACGGAGTTGCACCAACTCATAGCGCGTCTGGGCGGCAAGTCGATACACGGCATTATGTGCAAACCGATAGCCACGCTGACCGACGATGCCGAGCCGTGGTTGGCTTTGCAGAGGATGTTACGCGACGAGGCGTGCGACTATACGGTTGCGCCATCGCCGCTTAACAGGGAAGGTACAATCAGCGGCGTACTGCGCGGCGGGAACATGGCAGTGCTGTGCGGCTTGAGCGGTACGCCGTACGATATACGCCTGAGCATTGAGCAAGACAAGCAGGAAGGCAAACGCACGATCCTCTTCATCGAGGATGTGGGCGAACACCACTACAAGATTGACCGAATGATGCACCAACTGCGCCTCAGCGGAGTCTTGGATGCAGTTAGTGGAGTAATAGTCGGACAATTCGCCGACTGCGAGGATGATCCGGAGATGGGTTGCACGCTGCAAGAGAGCATTGCAGCGGTGCTCAGTGAGCAGAACTATCCCGTACTATTCGGTTTTCCGGCAGGACATGTGGCACACAATATGCCATTGCCCTTCGGAGTTGATACCGAACTAACGGTGACAAAAAAAGCAGGTCGATTGACCTGCGCTGCGCTCCCTCTAGGACTTGAACCTAGGACCCCCTGATTAACAGTCAGATGCTCTAACCGACTGAGCTAAGGAAGCATTGCTTTTTAACCAAAGCGGCTGCAAAGGTACAACAAATTTTTGAAATATGCAAATTTTTTGCTAAAAAAAAGCACAAATACGCAAAAACTATAGCAATTTGTAATATATGAAACGCATTTTAGGTTTAGGAAACGCCCTTACGGACATGTTAATGCAGGTGTCTGAAGACGATCTGCGCGAGCTTAACCTGCCCAAAGGAAGTATGAATCTTATTACGATGGAGCAGGCTCAGATGATCCAGATGCGCTTTGCTTCGGTACGCAAACACATGGTGGCCGGCGGTTCGTCAGCGAACACCATCTCCACCATTGCGGCTCTGGGCGGCAAGGCTGCCTTCATCGGCAAGATCGGTGCAGACGAAGTGGGCGAGTTCTACCGCGACGACCTCGTTAAGAACGGAGTCAAACCCTTGCTGTTGACCGACCCGCGACTGATGTCCGGCTGCTCGATCGTGCTTATCACGCCTGACGGCGAGCGCACCTTTGCCACCTATCTCGGTGCATCGGCAGAGATGAAAGCCGAGGACATCAACAAAGAGGCATTTATCGGCTACGACATATTCCACATTGAGGGTTACCTTGTGCAGAATCACGACCTGATTGAGAAAGCCATTCGTTTGGCGAAAGAGTCAGGTTGTATGGTCAGTCTTGACCTCGCGTCGTACAACGTAATCAACGAACACCATTACTTCCTCAAGGAACTGATCCGCAAGTACGTGGATATCGTATTCGCCAACGAGGACGAGAGTTTCGCTTACACCCACCTCAACCCCGAGGAGTCGGTTGATAAGATGGCTAACGAAGTGGATATAGCTGTCGTTAAGGTCGGCAAACGCGGCTCGTACGTACAACAGGGCGAGAACCGCTACCATATAGGCGCAATCACGACCTCATGTACCGACTCAACAGGCGCAGGTGACCTGTACGCCGGCGGATTCCTGCACGCACTGGCTGACGGATTCGACATCCACAAGTGCGGCGAGATAGGCACTATTGCCGCCGGACGTGTCGTCGAGGTGATCGGCACGAAGCTGAGCGAAGAGAACTGGGACGAGATCCGCCGCATCTGCGCCCTGTATCGCGGGTTTATGATGAAATACACCATATAAAATCAGCCAATCTTGGCTGATAAACAACTGATAGCATGAAAATACTATACATAATTTACCAATATCTGATAGCCTTACCGATCTTTGCGGTAATCACGATGTTTACGGCTATCACAACTATCATCTTCCAACACTGGCGTAACAGTTGGTGGTTGCACGGGATACAGGCGTTCTGGTCGCGCTCGTTCTATTACCTGCTTTTTTTACCCGTGCGCGTGACAGGACTCGAAAACATCGACAGGCACACCTCGTACGTGTTTGTAGCAAACCATCAGTCGATAGCGGATGTATTCCTCATCTACGGCTGGCTGCCTGTTATCTTCAAGTGGCTGATGAAAGCCGAACTACGCAAAGTGCCGTTCATCGGTTCAGGCTGCAAGGCAGCAGGACACATCTTCGTCAAGCGCGGCAACACAGCCGCAGCCGTTCAGTCGCTCAAGGAAGCCGAACGTGTGCTGCATGACGGTGTTTGTACGGTGATCTTCCCCGAGGGAACACGCACCGAGAACGGCGAGGTAGGACGCTTCAAACGAGGCGCATTGCAGATCGCTCTTGACCTGAAGTTGCCTATCGTACCGATCTCACTGTCAGGCTGCTACGAGGTAATGAACCGTCATGAATTCCACGCCAACTACCACCCCGTACATATGCACGTAGGCAAACCGATAGACATATCGACGCTTGCCGAGGAAGACGTGCCGACGGCTATCGAACAACTGCGTGAGGCAGTTATTGCCGGGATCGATTAAACATCCATTCAACGTATTCAAAACAAAAAATCATGTCTATCAAAACGATATGCACTGCACTGCTCACCACTCTTTCGCTGACGACATTTGCTCGTCCGCAGGTGCGCGAAGTAGTGATTGACACCGTCTGCCAAGCCCCGTTGGAGCAAGTGCTCCAAGTGGTGGATAGGTTCTATTACCAGTTTCAAGCCTGCCCGGATTCACTGTTTGAATGGGCATATTTGGGTCTGGAGGAACAAGAAGAAGATAAGGGAAAGGAGAAGACCAAAGAGAGTCGCGATGTGATCCAACTCCGTTACAAGGACCGCACCTACGACCCGGTGCAGCGAATCGGCGATGTTGCTATCGACATCTACGTGTTAGGCAGCCGCTGGTGGAAAGACCAACATCTGGTTACGCAGAATCTCCACAGAGATCACACTTATACAGACATCACGACCGCCCACATGACAGCCACCTATTCGGGGGCTATATTGGACGGCGGCGATATTGTTATGCGTCTGGAACCGGTGTCGGACAATCTGACAAAAGTGCATTACGAGTTCAGCCTGAAGTTCGGGCGCATATTGTCGATGTTCATCTCCGACAAGATGTGGCAGAACTCCATCGAATGGCGATTTGCCGTGATACTGGAAAACCTGATTGAGTGCGCCGAGACAGGTACCGTACAAAAGAAAGTTCGCGGACCAAAGAAATAATCTTGAGAACAACCGACAAATGACACTATACGAACTATTCACCATAGCCACAGGCAAACCCGCAGGCGAGCAAGTCGCCCTGACTGCGTCTGGCAGCAACCGCCGCTATTACCGCATCTACAATGAGGACAAATCCGTCTCGCTCATCGGTGTGGAGGGTACGTCGCACGACGAAAACCACGCCTTCCTGACCATGGCTGCCCATTTCGCCAAGCAAGGACTGAATGTGCCGCGCGTACTTGCCGTGAGCGACGACGAGATGGCGTACGTGCAGGAGGATCTGGGCGACACGCTGCTGTTCAATTATATAGCCGAAGGACGAAAAACCGGCGTGTTCTGCGAGAGCGAGAAAACAATGCTCCGCAAGACGATGCGCGCCTTGGCACAATTCCAGGTCAAAGCAGCTGAAGACTTCGACTTCAATGTTTGCTACCCGCAGCCGGAATTCAACCTCAGAAGTATCCGTTGGGATCTCAACTACTTCAAATATTGCTTCCTCAAGGCAACAGGACTTGACTTCCAGGAAGACAAACTCGAGAACGAGTTCGAGCGCCTCGCTTATATCCTGCTTCAGCAGAAAGAGAAGAACGCCTTCATGTACCGCGACTTCCAGAGCAGGAACGTCATGGTAGTCGAGCGCCAAGGTGAATTGCTGCCATACTTTATTGACTTCCAAGGCGGAAGACGCGGTCCGATCTATTACGACGTTGCCTCGTTCCTGTGGCAGGCAAAGGCGAACTTCCACGACGAACTCCGTCACGAACTTATCGAGGAGTACCTCGACGAACTCGCCAAATACATGCCTGTTGACAAACAGGAGTTCTACGCCACGCTGCGGCACTTTGTTCTCTTCCGCACGATGCAGGTACTTGGTGCGTACGGTTTCCGCGGGTACTTTGAGAAGAAACCTCACTTCCTGCAATCGATCCCGTTTGCCATCGAGAATCTGCGCCGACTGCTCAAAGACGCCGCGGACGACTACCCCTACCTGATCGAGGTTCTGCACGAGATGACCGAGATGAAACAGTTCAAGGAGGTGAGTGTGCGCAAGCCGCTGGTTGTGAAAGTGTATTCGTTCTCGTTCAAGAAAGGTATACCGGCTGACGACAGCGGCAATGGTGGCGGATTTGTGTTCGACTGCCGCGCCGTGAACAACCCCGGCAAGTACGAGCGCTACAACCACGTAACAGGTATGGACGAGCCGGTCATCAAGTTCCTGGAGGACGACGGCGAGATCTTCCCCTTCCTCGATGCAGCCTACCGCCTTGTAGACGCCAGCGTCAAGCGCTACAAAGACCGCGGATTCACCAGCCTGATGGTCAGCTTCGGCTGTACAGGCGGTCAGCATCGCTCGGTATATGCCGCAGAGAAGATGGCGGAACATATCAACGAGAAGTTCGGCGTTGAGGTACGACTCATCCACCGCGAACAAAATGTTGAACGCACTCTGCCGGAAAGATAAATGCGAAAATGAGCAAATGAGAAAATGAAAGCGATGATTTTTGCGGCAGGACTTGGTACACGCCTCAAGCCGCTCACCGATACGCTACCTAAAGCCTTGCTGCCCTTGGCAGGCAAGACGCTGCTACAATGGCAGATTGAACGGCTGAAAGCGGCAGGGGTAGAGGATATAGTGGTGAACATCCACCATTTCGGGCAGCAGATCATCGACTACTTGAAGGTTAACGAGTGCTTTGGTTGCAACATTCAGGTCAGCGACGAACGCGAAGCCTTGCTCGAGACAGGCGGCGGCTTGCTCAAAGCCGCAGCACTGCTCGGCGAGAGCAAACCAATCTTGGTTTGCAACGTCGATATTCTGTCCAGCATCGACCTGCCTCGTCTCATTGCCGCCCACCGAAGCGACGATCTCGCTACGGTGGTTGTGTCCGACCGCGAGACGCAACGCTACCTGCTCTTTGCAGGCGACGGCACACTGCACGGCTGGACAAACCGCAAGACAGGCGAATACCGACCCGCTGCAGCCGCCAATGAAGACCTGGTGCCCCTGGCATTTTCCGGCATGCAGATCGTATCACCCGCGTTCTTTGCCGAACTCAGGCACACACAGGCGCAGAAAGGAGACAAGTTCTCGCTCATTGACGCTTACCTCTCGGTCGTGGAACGTCAAGCCGGCACAATACGCGCCTTCGTGCCGCAAAACTACCAGATGATGGATGTGGGGAAGATCGACCAACTCGACGAAGCCGAACGCTTTGCCGAATCACTACAATAGACCGCTTCGCTAAAAGAGTAAAGACTAATCAGGCTTTTGACTTTCGACTTTCGACTAAATAAAAAGCAAATGTTAGGAGTTATAATCAATCCCAAATCAGGCAAAAGTGCCTACCGTAGGCAGCGAATGTACCTGTGGAACCTGCTGCGCGAACGGCGTATCCCCTACGAGTTCCGCGTAACCAAATATGCCGCCCACGCTACCGAACTCGCCCGCGAATTGGTGGAAGACTACCGCTGTGACGAAATTCTTGTGCTCGGCGGTGACGGTACGCTCTCCGAGGCACTCAACGGCATTATGCGTGCCAAACTCTCTGCCGAGCAACGCCGGAACATCAAACTCGGGCTTATGCCGCGTGGCACGGGTAACGATTGGGCACGGTTCTGGAACCTGACAAAGAACTACAAAGAGGCAATCGAACGCTTCCTCTCCGGCGAAGGGCATCCGCTGGATGTCGGCTGCGTCACCTATTGGCGTAACCACATCGAGCACCATCGGTATTTCATTAACTCCGTAGGGTTTGGTGTCGATCCGCTCTGCTGCCAAAAAGCCGAGAAACTCAAGTATTACCTCGGTTCGCATCATTTCAACTATGTCATCGGTCTGTTTGGCGCGCTCGCACAGCAAAAACCGATACCGATGCAACTCATCGTCGATGGCGAGGTGCTGGTGGATGACGCACTGTTCACCATGAACGTCGGCAACGGACCGTTCTCCGGCGGAGGTATCAAGCAGAACCCTGAAGCCGACCCGCAGGATGGCATATTCAACGCGATGTTCGTTTGCAAACCCACGCTGATGCAGGTTATCAAAGCGATGCCTAACCTGTTCAACGGTAAATTGACCGACCTGCCGTTTATCCACGCTTACAAAGGCAAGGACATTCGCATGGAAACTGAGGAGCACCTGATGTTCGAAGCCGACGGAATCCTGCAAAACGTTATGGGACCCACAGAGATCCACTGCATCCACCACGCGCTACAGTTCAAAGTCAAAATGTAAAAAGAAGTCAGATGTCAGAATTCAGAAATCAGAAATTTGAAATTTGAAATTATAAATACAATCATGGATTGGTCATTTTTGATAGAAGGCAAAGATGCTATCACGGTATCCACCGACAGTCGCAACCTGCCGGAAGGGTGCATCTTTGTAGCATTGAAAGGCGAAACGTTCGATGGCAACAAGTTTGCCCTGCAAGCCCTGCAACAAGGTGCGGCGATGGCTGTTGTCGATGACGAACAGGTGTATCAGACCATTCAGCAAGCCGGCGAATATTCCGCCCTGCTTGTTGAGAACAGCCTGGTCGCCTTGCAGGATCTTGCCCGTGCTTGGCGGCGTCATTGGGGCAAACGCATCATCGGCATAACCGGCACAAACGGCAAAACGACAACCAAAGAACTGCTGGCAGCCGTGCTCAGCACAAAGTATAACATCCATTACACCCAAGGTAACCTGAACAACTCGATCGGTGTGCCGCTCACACTGTTGCAACTCAACGCGGCACATGAACTCGCCATCGTTGAGATGGGCGCCTCGCACCCTGGAGATATCAAGGAGCTCGTGGAAGTTGCCGAACCCGACTGCGGCTTGATAACCAACGTCGGCAAAGCGCACCTGCAAGGCTTCGGTTCGTTTGAGGGCGTAATGCGCACCAAAGCCGAACTCTACGACTACTTGCTGCAACATGACGGTCTGATCTTCCGCAATGCCGACAATCCCAATTTGGAGCAGATGCATCTTTCAGCGAAGCGGTCTTTGAGCGATAGCGGTCTTTCTTCTTTGAGCAAAGCGGTCTTATACCACTCCGGCACAATGCCTGAAGGTACACACCTTGTTGGCGCATATAACAGCGAGAACGTGCAAGCCGCACTCTGCGTTGGCGAGTATTTCGGTGTGGATCGCGAGGCAGGTTTGGCGGCTATACGCGCCTATGTTCCGACGAACAACCGCTCGCAGAAAACCGTTACCGAGCACAACACCCTCATCGTGGATGCCTACAACGCCAACCCGACATCGATGCAAGCGGCGATCAATGCGTTTGATAGTCAAAAGTCGAAAGTCGAAAGTCAAAAGCCGTGCAAAGATGTATATATATTAGGCGCAATGAGAGAGTTGGGCGACTACTCGCACACCGAGCATCAAAATATCGTGAATATGTTGCTCGAACGCAAGGCGGACACCGTGCTGCTCGTCGGCGATGAGTACCGCGAGACAACGGCTCCCTATCCCATTTTCAGCAATGTGGATGAACTCTGCGAACACCTGAAGCAACAACCCATTACCGGCTGCACGATCCTCATCAAAGGCTCACGCAGCAACAAACTTGAAAAAGTAATACCCTTATTATAAGTTGTCGACCAATATTGGGCGACACAACAACACTATGAACAAAAAGATTATAATCCCTATCCTGATTATTCTGCTCGCCGCAGTAGGCGTGCTGACCTACCTGTACTTCGCTCAGAAGCAGGAGATGGTCGAAATGGTCGAACAAATGGAGTTTGAGAAATCCGAACTCGAAGACGAGTACGAAGACCTCGCCATGCAATTCGACGGTTACCAGACACCCAACGTAAGCAACGATTCGCTCACGCAACTCTTGAGCCAGGAGCAACAGCGTGTTCGTGACCTATTGGAAGAACTGCGTATCACCAAGGCAACCAATGCACGCCGTATAGCCGAACTCAAGAAAGAACTCGCTACCGTTCGCCAAGTCATGGTTTCCTACGTGCACCAGATTGACTCGCTCAACCAGACCAACCAACGCCTTACGGCAGAGAACCGTCAGGTACGCGAGCAATATGCCGTCGTGCAACAGCAAGCCGAAGAGTTACAGCAGCAGAACACCCATCTGACCGAGAAGGTAACCCGTGCATCGATGCTCGAGATAACCGCCTTCAAAGTTACACCGCTCAACAAGAATGACCGCAAGACCTCGAACCTCAATCAGATGCAGAAGATTCAGTTCGACTTCACCATCGGCAAGAACATCACCTGCGAACGCGGATTGAAACAAATCTATCTGCGTATCGTGCGTCCGGATGGCGAACTCATCACCCTGCCGAATCCCGCACAACGGATGTTCGAGTTCGAGAACAGCGAAATCGAATATTCGCTCACCAAGGAGTTTGAGTATGGCGGCGAATCCATCGACGACGTGCTTTATTGGAACGTAGGCGAGATCCTGTACAAAGGTTTGTACAACGCCGACTTCTTTATCGACGGCGCACTCGTTGCTTCTTTCCCCTTCGAACTCAAGAAATAAACAACAACTCAATAAATAAAAATATTGCTCGCGCACGCACGCGAGCAATAATATACTATACGTAAACTACGTAAGCTACGCAATCAACGCGCAGCCTTTTACACGAGAGCCTTCACAAGGCTCTCTGTGTTTCCCGGCAGCAGGTCAATCGGCGCAAGTTCAATCATTGTCTTCGCACCAAACTCTCCACGCTCTTTCAGTCGCACAGCGGCACGCGCACAACTGACCATCACCTGCCCTGTCAACGCGGGATTGTTGATTGCCATATTGAACTCAAACCGTTGGTTGTGCGTCTCGCCGCTCACGCCGTTACGCACGAGGTTAACGCCGTGCGCTACGTTGTTCAGTGCATCCACGCTCTCCACGGCTATCACATGCGTCTCGTCGTGGGCGAAGTAGTCGTCCGCAAGGATCGCTGCCTCCACGGTCCTGAAGTCCGCACCGTCCTCCAACTCGATATACACCATCCGGCGGTGGATGCCCGTGCCTAGCGGGATCGTCATGCTCAGTGCGTTCTTTACGCCCTTGATCGCTTTAGCGGCTACCGTGTGTCCCATGCTGCGTCCCGGACCGAAGTTCGTGTACGTCAGTCCTTTCGGCGCAAGCGCAAGCAGGATGGCACGCACCATGCTGTCACTGCCCGGATCCCAACCGGCGGAGATAACGCTCACGGCTTGGTTAGCCTTGCACACGGCATCCATCGCACTGCGCAGGTTCCATATCTGCCCGTGGATGTCAAAACTGTCGACCGTACATATCCCGCGAGCAGCCAGCACCGTGGCGAACTTCTGCACCTCGCGCGTCGGGGTGCAAACGAGTGCCACATCCGCAGCCATGCAGTCCAGGCAGTCGTTGTGGTGGAATACTCCCGCCAACTCCATGTCCGGCGCAGCCTTCACAGCCTGTTCCGCTGCACGGCCAATATTGCCGTAACCTAAGATTGCTACTCTGATCATAGTCTTTCTGTACTATCACTTATGCCAATTGGCTTTGTACAACTTGTGCCACCATTTTGCCGTCGGCGTTAGGCAGAGCCGCCTTGATGGCTTTCACGAACAGTCCCATGTTCCGTTTTTCCGCTTCCCAGCCGTTCGCATCTTTAGCTTGGTTGAACGCGCGAACGATGTCGTCCTCCGACGCTGCTTGCGGCAGGAACGTCTCCAACACGTCTATCTGTGCCTGCTCGGCATCGGCTAACTCCTTGCGTCCGGCTGCGATGTACTGTTCAGCCGACTCCTGACGTTGTTTGACCATCTTTTTGAAGATCTGGATCTCGTCCGCCTCGGTCAGTTCTTTGCCGGCATTCTCCTTGCTCGTCTGCCAATTGAGGAACGCACTCTTGATGGCGCGCAGCGTCTCTGTACGTACGGAATCATGGTTTTTCATCGCCTCCATGATCAAGGCATTCAGTTCATTTTTCATATCGCTTGTCTCGTTTAATATAGTTCGTTAATTGTTTGCTACCGAATTTTGCATTGCAAAATTACAAAAAAAATCCCATATTTGCAAATATTGCGCAACTTTTTTGACTTTTACCGTGCTTTTTCCGCTACTTGTGCATTTTTATTTGCAAATGTCAAAAATTTTTTGTACCTTTGCATGCGCAAAGCAAATGCACACAAATTAACAACTAATATTTTTAACAACAATGAAAAAATTTCAATTACTCTTAGCGGCAATCGTTGCCGTAGCAATGACCTCATGTGTTCGGTTCAAGACAGAGGCTACCGTGGATGTTAAGGTGATCAAAGACGGACAGCCGGTTGCAGATGTCACCGTGTACAAATTCAAAGACAACGGTTTGGGAGAGGGCACCACACTCTACAAATCGAAAAACAGCGGTACCGCCAAGACCGACGGTGCGGGTGTTGCGCATTTCAACCTCAAGTCGCCCGATGATCTCGACCCGAGCAATGTAGCAGGATTGGAGATTGACGACAAGGCTACCTTCTACTTCTGCACCTACGATTCCGAGGACAGACGCAACTCGATTGTAACCGTACAGGCGAAGACCGGCGACAAGCTGACCGTGCAACTGAAGATCGAAGAACCGTCGTCAGACGAAGGATGGGACTAATGTTTAACCCCTAAATAAACAAATGTTATGAAAAAGTATTTTTCGTTGGCAGTAGTATGCTGCCTTGCCTTGGTAGGCGTAGTATTCAGTTCGTGTAATAACGAGCAAAAGAGCAGTTATCAGTACATCGTTGGCTTGGATGACACGATTGAGCAAGATGAGAGAATGAGCATGCAGTTTGAGTTGAACGCTCTGCCCGTTATCATGGAGGAGATGAAAAAGTCGGCTGACCAGCCGAGTGAGGTTTCCGTTATCTACAAGGACACAAAATCCAATGCTGACAAGCGTGCGAAAGACGCTTTTGCTGCAGGTATAGCCAAGCTGCGTGAGGGTGGTATCGGTTCGTACAAAGACCTTGTTGTGGTACTCAAAGGTCTGAATAACGACACGAACAAATGGGAGGTAAAAGACAAGGTTACGCTCTAATCTCACTTAGGCATGCGAGGCTGATACCCTCGCATGTTTGCACAATACGCAAACACATACAAAAAACAATAAGAGAATGAAATTTTCCGTACGAACCGTAGATACCGGGCAGATGTACTACGACCTGCTCGGACGACCCGTCGGCACACAACCTGCCGCTCCCGGCATATACGTGTCCCGCGGAAAGAAAATGATCATAACCACTAACCCATAAATTGATTCAAACAATGAAAAAAATGTTTTTTGCCGTAGCTGCGTGCTGCATGTTGGCATTGAGTGCCACTTTTGTTTCCTGTGACCCCAACAAAGCCCAGTGCTGGAAAATGACTATTGTCATGCAGAATGACGTAACGGAAGAGTTCTACTTCTACGGCACAGGCGTAGAGTCTGACGCTCAGTTGGAACTCTATTATCAGGCAGGTGCCAAGAGCGTGAAAAAAGAGCAGACCTTCCTGAGCAGGGACAACTGCCACAAGTAATTCTACCTTATTAGGCGTGCGAAACTGACTACTTCGCACGCTTGCCAAAAACAATACACAAGTTGATTATGAAAAACATTCTTAACCGTCTGGCAGTCATCACCGGACTGCTGATGTTATTCGCAGGCAGTGCAACAGCTGCGAATGATTTCCTGGAAGAAGCCGAAAACTACAGTGTTACACCCAAGGGTAACGGCGTTGTCCATTTCAAGATTCCTATCTGGTCGTACGGCTGGCAGAACAACTATCGTCTCGGTTCCGGCACGACACTCTGGTTTTCGAGTCATTACGCGAAGACCTATGAGACCGACGTAACACATTTTGTGTATATCCGTAGTACGGACACGCAGAACACGTCTGACCCGAATAAAAATAGCTCGGCGGAGATCAAAGTCAATTATGGTACAATCAAAGTGACGAAGACCGCAGACGGCGGAACGAAGCAGATTGATCCCGGTACAGGGTATCAGAGTGTCGAACTGTCGGCACAGAAATCGATGGACGGCAGCTACAAACGCGTCGTGTTCCTCGAGTTCGACTGGTATCTGCCTCAATCGCTGACAAGCACAACGTTCTATGCCGGCGTAGATGCCTATATCTACAAATACGATGCAAAGGATGAGTCGGAAGCGCCCTACAAGAAACTCTGGTATTGCTTCCCCGACCGTATGGACGGTGCAGATGACCTGATAGCACCGGAGTTGCAGTCGCCCTATCTGTATTTTATGGACGACAATGGCAATCCTATCCGCGACGGCAAAGCCGCTATACCGTACGTGGTCTATCAGACCCCAAAATCCTATACCACCACGCTCAGCTCGCAACCGGTGACGGTAAGCAACCGTGCCGGTTCGATCATCGTGCCCACGACCGATGATATCCAGCGTGGCTTCCGGGCTACGTTTACGGTGCAGCCCAACTCGGATGTATCGACTACCGTTGAGCGCACGACGAACGCAATAGACATACCTGCCTACCACCGCATCTACGATTTTGCGGTCAAAGAGGGCAAAGATGCGCAGGGTAGTTACACCGGAGCGAAGACACTGAGTTGGACGATTCGCAATCCGAAGGCTGAGGATCTGATCAGCACTGACTACTTTGAGATCCAGCGTGCCCGGAAAGCCGACTATTCGGATGCCCAAACCATCCAGCTTCTGCCAATGATTGCGGATAGCAGCACCTACAGCTATGTCGATGAGACGACCGTGCCGGCAGCAGCGGTCGAAGACTCGCTCGAGCGGTGCTATAATCTCCCATATTACAACTATATGCTGACCAGCGAAGAAGGCGAGCCGCTCTATATAATGCATCTGCGACTGGTAGCAAAGACGAAGACGCAACCGGCACAGCCTATCTACTATCGTGTGCGTCGAGCCTCATCCTCGGCTTGGGACTGGGAGCATCCTTTCGCCAAACAGACAACATTGCAGCAGCATAGTTTCCTGGCACCACTCGCCATAAAACAGCCGGACTACACACTTGATCAGGATTTTGACAACAACCGCAAGGTACATTTCAACATCCATATTGACAACGCGGAGATCACCGACGCACCTATCGTGCCCGCTGACTGCGAACTCATTCCTTACTTCGTAGAAAGTAAGTTGCCGCTCGACACCGTCACTATGACGATCAATGTTCAGCGGGGATTCTATGAGGCAGTGGACGACCTCCAATTCCGCACTACGTCGCCAGACAGCGAGGTCTATTTAGATGAAGGCAAGAACACCGTCAAAGTACCAGTAGGCAATCATACACGCTATGCTATCCGAGTGGGAGTAAATCAATACAACACGTATGAATTTAACGGCTACGGCAATGATTTTGACATTGTGGAGCGCGAGCTTGATGACGAGACTGCCAAGCAGTTCGACGGCGGAACGTGGACTCTTGTTCTTGACAGGAGATACCGATATAGCGGCGCTTGGGTCTATGAGAGTCACGCCGAGTTTGCTCCGGGTGAGGGAAGCAAGACTGTTCCTTCCGTTGTTACCGAGCGTTGGAACGAAGTCAAAGATGCTGTTCAGCAGATGCTGTACGACAGCCTGACGCATATGTATCGCACGACAGCCTACGGACGGTGCACATGGGATCGCGGAGCCAAGGTTATTCTCACGCGTAAGTCTGTCGAAACAGACAGCGAGGTACAGTTCATCGTTCCTCAGGACAGCATCCGCCGCAATGAGGATGGCTCATGGACGGCGCACATCACTGACGTAGTGAACATGGCTTGTACCCACTTTACTTACACGGCGCAGATCGATCCGTCGGATGCCGAATTGCGCTTCCAGAATCCACGTTCCAAGGAGTCGGTAGCAATCAGCGGACCGTCGCTCTATTTCGATGAGGCGGCTACCATCACTTCGTTTAGCGCTTCGCAGGGGCTGACGGACACAGAGAACAAACGGGGTGTGCAACTGCGTTGGACGGCTTCCGCACCATCGGTGGATGAATTTATACTGCTGCGTATTCCGCAAGGCAGCAGCAATGCACCGGATACGATCTATCGCGGCGCAGAGGTCACATGGTTTGACCAGACAGCCGTTCCGGGCATGCACTACGAATACACCATTGTAGCGCGCTATGAGTGCAACGGTCAGCGCACCGACAATTCTGCCACAGCTATAGGTTGGCGTACGCAGTACGGCGAGATACGCGGCGTAGTAACGCAGACCGACTACTCGGGCATGGCAGGCGTGACAGTCAGCCTGAGCGGTAACGATATCTCACGCAGTATAATCACGGGGGCTGATGGTGCATTCGTGTTCGACAGCCTGCCCTATGACATATCATCTGGCACTATCTATACGGTAACACCTACCTCACAGTACGGCACATTCGTCTATAACAACACATCCTCGGGTGTGGCATCCGTTCCACTGGACAGCAAGAACTGTATAGCCACCGAAATAAACTTCGTCAATACCAGTTGCACCCGTCTGACAGGTCGTGTGCTCTATGACCTGAGCTCTATACCGGTAGCCGGTGCTTGCTTCCTGCTCAACGGCGACACGATCCGCCGCAACGGAAAAGTCTATCTAACCGGTACTGACGGTAATTTTGAACTGACGGTACCTAAGTCTATGCCGTGCCGTCTGCAGGTAGCGAAAGCCGGACACACGTTCATGAACGACGGCTGGCTGTTCGTCACCGAAAGCGATACGGTTTTCTCACTCGTCAAGCCCCTGGACGGCGTACGGTTCTACGACCAGACGAAGGTGCGTCTCGTCGGTCGTGTAGCCGGCGGTATCGACCAGCAGAAATTGCCGCCAGCCTTGGGCTTGGGCACAAACAACCTCGGTGATGACCTGCAACTCGTGCTAATGCTCGAGGGCGACAATACGGCTCATGTGGTTCACGATCCCGACGACCTGACACGCGACACGATACACCGCTCAGTAGATGGTACGCAGACGATCTTTGAACTCAAGCGTATCATTATCCGTCCTGACAGCAAGACCGGTGAGTACGCGACTGACTTGTTCCCTGTCAAATACAAAGTCGTACAAGCTACCGCCAAGGGGTATGCTACCTTGCTCAGTATCGAATCAGGTGCTCCGACCTTCGATCTGACCAACGCTCCGTTGCAGACCTTGCGTTCCGATAGCGCAGAGTTACATGCTACCTATAACGCCGTATATGACTGCATCTACCGCAGTCCAATGCTGGTGGGTGTAGTGCAGTATCAAGCCGGCATGGCACTGGAGGGGTACGGCGAGAAAACATTGCCCGTGTCTAACCTGCTGAACCTCAGTAAATCGGTGGACGCATATACTGTCAACAGTTCAGGCACGGTGGACTATCTACTTGATTATCCGGTCTTCCAGCAGGGGCGCACCTATCAGTTCCGCGTATCGGTTTATGAGGATTACTTCTATAACAACGATCCCACAACCAAGCCCGACCGCGTTCGTCTAAGCGGTGGTAATCTGAAAATATTCAACGGTTTCAAATCAGGCGAAAACACCGTCACAGCAACCTACCCGCTAAACGAGGACGGAGAAGCCAATATACAGGTAGAGGTCGATAACCTCAGTCTGCAGGCAACGGGCACAGAAGCACTGCGTTCGCTCGACTTGTCGTTGGAGCGTGACGGCTGTTCGATTGACTGTCAGGCTGTGCGTGGCTACGTGACGGGTAACCATGTGGAGAACGGTGACCTCCGCGCCGTGACAGCCGATATCCGCGTGCTCGATGTGCTGCGCGACCCGCCGGGAGGCGGCAGTAGCTGCTCGCTGGAGAAAGGTGCGACCTATAAATCGACCAACCCGTTTGCCATCAGCCTTAAGGCAGGTGTAAACCTCAACTTCAAGATCGGTACGGCGTATAACCAGTCTGTCGGTGTGGTGAGTACGGTATCTTATAGCGGTGTGAGCGTGTCGGCAGGTAAGACGAACTCATTCAGTGTGCCGCTTGTGGCTTCTATCAAGTATAACTCATCCTACAGTTATACCTATAGCAATACCGAGAAGATCTCGACCGGTTCGTCGCCCGCTTTTGTGGGAGCGAACGCAGATGTGTTCGTCGGTCACGCTACGGAAGTGCTCTACGGTACGGTGCGAGCCGTGCGTATGATTGATGATACCACCTATCAGTTGCGCAAGCCGGCAATCGATGCGGGATATATCAAGGAGGTTGCTTCTGCGCAAACGGCGGACGGCGAAAAGTACCATTTTGTGATTGCCAAAGAGACGGTTCTTGGCAGCCGCGTCGGTACGGATTTCGCCTATACGCAAGGACATATCGTCAACAAGCTCCTGCCTAATCTGATTGAGCAACGTAACGCACTGATCATCAACGCAGCGGACTCCGCAGAGGCACAATCTATAGCGAATGCACAAAAATCTGCCGTCTATTGGAACATCGCTACCGACGAGTCAAAGATAGGTCTGGATACAACCACCTACAAGATCATCAAGCCGACGAACGTACCGGACTACGTTGAAGCCGATAAAGTGCAGGCTATCAACAACGTTATAGTCAAATGGGTAAGTATCCTTGCTACCAACGAACGTGAGAAAGTCGTTGCACGTCAGTCCGGCAAGCATGTGGGCACGTTCAGCGTTAGCGGCGGCACCAACCACGACTATAGCGAGTCTTACACGGCTGACTGGTCAATGGGAGGTAATATGTCGTACGGCACACCGGATTTCGGCACCTTGTTCAATCAAGTCTCCGCCGGTGCTGAACTAATCGGCTCATTGCCGGTCGGTAAAGCTATCGTCAATCTCCTAAACGATCGCATGAAGTCAGGAGATAATGCTGCCATTATTGATATCAACGGTGTTGCTGTCGGCGCTCAGTGGAAAACCGAAGTTACTCCGGTATTCACCATCGACACGGATATCCCGCTTGCTGATCATAGCGGCAGCCAGTCTGTATCCAGGAAGATAAGTTTCAATATCTCTCCTGACTCCTTCGGCTATACCACCGTCAGCGTCTATCGTGCACCGGCTGACAGTATCTTCCTCTCACAAATCGGCAACTGGAAGCAATACATGAATATGTACTCCAACGCGACGGACTATCAGTACGGCAGTTTCATCTTCTTCCAGGAAGGCGGCTCGAGCCACTGTCCCTACGAGGGAGAGGTGCGTACGAAGTGGTACAAACCCGGGATGTTCGTCCTGGGCAACGCTACGGTGCCTATCGAGAACCCGCAAATAACAATGGATCGGTACTCTATCAGCAATGTGCCTGCCGACCAGGATGCAGTGTTCCAAGTCACGCTCGTCAACGATAACCTCAATACCGACGGTCGTCCTGCAAGAGGGCAGTATCTGTCGCTCTCCGTAGAGCCGCAGACCAACCCCAACGGTGCGATCATCCTCATCGACGGCGAGCCGCTCACCTCGGCTTCGACGCTCACGTTCTTCCTCGAACCCGGGGAACCGATCGTCAAGACCATGCAGGTACGCCGCGGTATCGTGGATGATTACGAAGACCTGACTATCAGACTCGCGTCAACTACCTGCGCGGCTATCGGCGTTTTGGCGAAGTTCTCCGTACATTTCCTGCCGGAGGCATCGCCGGTCAACCTCGCAGCACCGCGAGACAAATGGGTAATGAACACCCTCTCACCGCGTGACTCGATAGGCTACTACCTGCCGGTCAGCATCGATGGATTCAATATCCACCACAAGAACTTCGACCATATCGAGTTCCAATACAAACTCTCGACAGAGAATGACGATGCGTGGATTAACCAGTGCTCGTTCTACGCGGATGACAGCCTGTACAACCTCGCTACAGGCAACAAAGCGATGATTGAGAACGGACGTATCGAGCCCTTCCGCTTCTACGGCGAGCGCGATCCCAAGGAACTTAGTTACGACATGCGTGCTGTCAGCTTCTGCCGCCACGGGTCAGGATTTGTAACCAAGGCATCGCCCGTCATCAGCGGTACGAAAGATACGCGTCCGCCCGTGCTGTTCGGCAAACCGCTGCCGGCTAACGGAATACTCAAACTCGACGGCGACATCAAGCTGCGGTTCAGCGAACCCATTGCAGGCAACTGGCTCGATGAGGACAACAACTTCCAGATCCTCGGCGTAACGAATGCCACCGGCATCACACAGACCACCTCGCTCTACTTCGATGGCAATCAGCAGCACTATGCCGCCACCAAGGTTTCGCGCGAACTCGCTATCACCGATCTGACACTCGACATGCTCATCCGACCTGCCGAGACAGGGCGCGAGATGACCCTGTTTGCACATGGTAATGATACGTACTCCATTGCGTTCAGTCTCACGGCTGACAACCGACTCAAATTAGTTACGAACAGCGACGGCGTACAAAACGAGATGGTATCCAAGCAGATGGGAGCATTGTCCACCACTGACTTCACGCGCGTGATAATGGCATACGACTTGTTCGATAACCGACTCCGCTTCTATGCCGGAACGCTGGACATCACCGATGATGATTTCACAGGATGGGTATTGCAGAACGATGCTGCACCGTTGCGTATCGGTAGCGGTCTGAATGGCGAAAACCCGTTCCACGGCAATATGATGGAAGTGCGCGTGTGGACCAAACCGCTCACACCCGCGGAGATAGCGAACACCCACATGCGCCGCCTCACAGGCTATGAGCATGGTCTGATGGCTTACTATCCGCTCGACGAAAGCAAGGGTAACGAGATGAGCGATCTCGCCTCAGGCGCTACGCTCACAGCCAACGGGTTGTCGTGGACGAATCCGCAAGGTATATCGCTCACCACCAACGGCAACAAAGTCCGTTTGCAGCCTACCCTGTTCTCGCGCACCGAAGCCGAAGACTATACCTTCATGTGCTGGATGAGAAGCAACAACGCACCTTCGGATGCAGTTACCCTGTTCGGCACTGCACTCGGCGACTCCGTCACGATGCAGATAGCACTCCGTGACGGCACGATCCACTTTGCGGCTGGAAATGTGGATGAATTTGCATCAGCCAACCTTACCGACGGCAACTGGCACCACTGCGTGCTGGTCATCAGTAAGACATACAACGCCGGTTCGCTCTATATCGACAACCAACTGCTGCTCATGTTCCCGACAACAGGCATCGGCGCGCTGTCCGGCACTTCCGTATGGCTGGCGGACGGACTGAAAGGTAACATCGACGATGTATGTCTGTTTGAGCAGGCACTGCCCGCGGAACTCATAGCCGAGTTCGGCAAGCAGACCCCCAATGGCGAAGAGATGGGACTGATCAACCTGCTTACATTCTCCTGCGTCAAACGCAATGCCTCGAATGTTATGGAGCAGGTGTTCACTCCCGATAACCGGCGCGTCTTCCGCGATGCGAACGGTAATGTGATCGCCAAATCCCAACCGCTGCTCGTGGATGACCTCTCCGCGCAAGCCGACAAGAGTAACTACGCGCCTGTACGCGACCGCGGACTGCTCACCAACCTGCCGTTCAACTGGACGTATCAGGAGTCCGATCTGCTCATCAACATCAAGGCGCAACCACGAGAGATCAACAAACGAACGATGTACCTCACCGTACGCGATGTCGAAGACCTCAACGGCAACCGACTGCCGTCGCCTGTCATGTGGACGGTCTATGCCAACCTGAACAGCATAGTCTGGGCTGAACGCTCGTTGCAGGTAACCGTCGATTACGAACAATCGCAGATGACCAATGGGAAATGGCAAATGCCTATCGCCAACCAGACCGGCATGACGAGGCAGTACACCATCGACCATCTGCCGCAATGGTTATCCGTCTCGCCTGCACAAGGAACACTCGAAGCCGAAGAACAGAAAACGGTGACCTTCACCATTACACAAGCACTCAAACCTGGCTTGCACAACCACGTCGTCTATCTGAACGATGATCAGGGACTATCCGAACCGCTGCTTATCGAGGTCGAGGTAACAACCGAGTGCCCGTACGACGAACCCGAAACGGGCAAGTACCCGTATAACATGTCGCTCTGCGGACAAGTGAAGATCGGCGACGTCTTCGACTCCGACCCCAACGACAAGGTGATAGCACTCTATAACAACGAGTGCGTCGGTATGGCAAATGTGGACTTTGACAAAGTCACCAATACGTCCAAGATCTTCCTCACCGTACGCGGCGATGACAAGATGAACCGCAAACCCGTACGTTTCCAGCTCTGGCAAGCATCCACCGATAAGGTCTATGACCTATCCACGGACCGCAACATCCTCTTCACCCACGGCGCTGTCTATGGATGCGGTGACGGCAATCCGGTTGTGTTCACCACCAACGGCAACGAGCGGCAGACCGTCAACCTCAATGCAGGATGGAACTGGACATCGTTCAACCTTGACCTGCGCCAGTACGTGGCGAAGATGGCAAACATCATGACGGCTAACGAACCTTGGGCGGATGGTGACCTCATTAAGAACCCCGCTACACGGCACTTTGTCATCTACTCCGATTCGCTCGGACAATTCGTCGGCGACTTCGATTACCTGCGCTATATCTATACGTATATGATCTATAGCCAGACTGGAAACGTCCTGCACATCAGCGGCAACAACCTGCCGGCTGACTCAATGTACGTGCCCGTTCAGGGTGAGGGACAGTGGAGCCCGATGCCGTGTCTCTTGAAGCAAGTGACACCGGTAACTGAGGCGCTGTCGGACTACTACGACCAGGCTACGCCCGGTGACATGATCAAGAGCCACGACCGCTTTGCATACTTCTCCGAGGACAAGAAGTGGGAAGGCGACCTCAACGCCATGCGTCCCGGCGAGGGCTACTTCTTCCGCCGCCTCGCTCCCGGCACGGTCAATATCCGTTTCTACAACCGCACGCAGAGTAGCGCTCCGCGCCGCGTGCAGGCTGTCAGCAATCAGCAATCAGCATTCAGCAATCAGAACGCCGCTACGAACATGACGATGATTGCAACTGTCAGCGGTCAGCAGTCAGCAGTCAGCTGTCAGCCGATAAAGGTGTATGTGGGCGATGAATTGGCAGCTGTTGCCGAGCCGCTCACAATAGATGAGCAGACATATTACTTCCTGACGATTCAGAGCGATCGGGTAGGTGAGCTGCGGTTTGAGTGTAATGGTGAATGGTTAATGGTGAATGGTGAAAGCATCAACTACGAAGCCGACGGCCATCATGGTAGCCTCAAAGCCCCGATTGTACTGATGCCGGTTGACTCCGACCGCCCCTACAAGATCATCGACAACGGTCATGTCATCATCATCCGTGCTGGAGAACGCTATGACGTGACAGGTCAGAAACTCTAATCTGATTGATTAGTTCCCCTACCCTTGCCCAAGCCCGCTACTCCACGGTGACGGACTTGGCGAGGTTACGCGGCTGATCGACATCGCAGCCTTTGACCACGGCAATATGGTACGCGAGCAGTTGCAGCGGTATAACCGTCAGCAGCGGCGTGAGGCACTCCTCGGTGGCGGGGATCTCGATGGTGTAGTCGGCAATACGGCTGACAAGCTGATCGCCCTCGGTGACTACGGCAATGACCCTGCCCTTGCGGGCTTTGATCTCCTGGATGTTGCTTACGACCTTCTCGTACGTGCCGCAATGCGGTGCTACGACCACTACAGGCATTTCTTGCGAGATCAGAGCTATCGGTCCGTGTTTCATCTCGGCGGCGGGATAACCCTCGGCGTGAATGTAACTAATCTCTTTGAGTTTGAGCGCACCTTCCATCGCTACGGGGAAGTTATAGCCTCGTCCGAGATAAATGAAGTTCTGGGCGTAGGTGAAGGTCTTGGCGAAGTCCGCGATGCGTTTGTTCTGCCCGAGTACGCGCTCTATCTTGTCGGGGATCTGTCCGAGTTCGCGCACGATGCAAAGATACTGCTCCTTGCTCATCGTGCCTTTCTCCTTGCCTATACAGAGGGCTAACATCGTCAGGGCAACCACCTGTGCCGTGAAAGCTTTCGTGCTCGCTACGCCTATCTCCGGGCCGACGTGCGTATAGCAACCACTGTCACTCACGCGCGGGATAGATGCGCCGACGACGTTGCAGATCGAGAAGATGAACGCACCTTTCTCTTTCGCCAACTGGATAGCTGCCAAGGTGTCCGCCGTTTCGCCGGACTGCGAGATAGCGATGACTACGTCATCTTTGTTGATGACGGGTTTGCGATAGCGGAACTCGCTGGAGTACTCGACCTCAACAGGTATCTGCGCAAACTCCTCGATGGCGTACATGGCTATCAATCCGGCGTGCCACGACGTACCACAAGCGGTGATGATGATTCGTTTGGCGTTGAGGAAACGCTCCTTGTTGTCGATAAAGCCGGAGAGGGCGATGTTGTCCTGACGCACGTTCACGCGACCACGCATCGAGTCGGTCAGCGTACGCGGCTGCTCGAAGATCTCCTTGAGCATAAAGTGCGGATAGCCGCCTTTCTCGAGTTGCGAAAGCGAGAGTTCGAGGCGCTTGATCTCCGGCGTTTTTTGGACATTATTGATAGTGGTAATGGTTAGCGGGTTAGCGTTTAGTGGGTTAGGGGTTTCGCTAATCCCCTCATCCGCTGTTTCGCTAATCCCCTCATCCGCTAATCCGCTAATCCGTATAACAACAACCTCCTCATCTTCGATATAGATGACTTTGTCGGTATATTCGACAATCGGCGTAGCGTCGGAGGCAAGGAAGTACTCTTCATCACCTATACCTACCACGAGCGGCGAACCTTTGCGGGCAGCAATGAGTGTATCTGGATTGTCCTTGTCCAACACGGCGATGGCGTACGCGCCGATAACCTGTTGCAGCGCGAGTTGCACGGCGGTCTTCAGATTGACGTGGCGGTTGAGTTGGGTGTATTCGATAAGTTGCACCAACACCTCGGTGTCGGTATCGGACTTAAACGTATAGCCTTCCTTTTGCAGCACAGCTTTGAGCACCGCATAGTTCTCGATGATGCCGTTGTGGATGATTGCCAAACGCTCGCTCTCGGAGTAATGCGGGTGGGCATTGACGGTGTTCGGTTCGCCGTGCGTCGCCCAACGGGTATGCGCAATGCCGATGCAGCCGTCGGTGTCTTTGTCCGCGGCGTAGGTTTCGAGTTCAGATACTTTGCCTTTGGCTTTGTAGATGTTGAGTTGACCTGCGGGATTGATGAGCGCGACACCGGCACTGTCATAACCGCGGTATTCCAAACGATGCAGACCTTTAATCAATATGGGATAAGCCTTTCGCTTTCCTATGTAACCAACTATACCACACATATTATTTTTGATTTGTTATTTTTCAATTTACAATTGTTTCAGACGTTGCAGCGCCTCAGTGCAAACCTCGGGCAGAGAGAATGCCGAAAAACGCACATAGCCTTCGCCTGAGTCACCGAAGCCGACGCCGGGTGCGCAGACAATCTGACAGTGCTGCAACAGATAGTCGAAGAACGTCCACGAATCCCATCCGTGCGGCGCGCGACACCATATATACGGCGAGTTATCTCCGCCATACACCTCGTAGCCCAAGTTCTGTAATCCGTATTTCAGACTGTGTGCCGTAGTGCGATAGACATCGAGGTTCGCCTGCGCACCGGCACGACCTTCTGGCGTATAGGTCGCCATGGCTGCCCGCTGGGTGATGTACGATGTGCCGTTGTATTTCGTGCATTGCCGGCGCAACCACATTGCTTGCAGACCGGTGGCTTTGGGTACAATCGTATAGCCGCAGCGTACGGCTGTGAACCCGGCAGACTTGCTGTAACTCTTCACCTCGATAGCCACCTCCTCGGCGCCGTCGATCTCGTAGATGCTGTGCGGCACATCGGGTTGCGTGATGAACGACTCGTAGGCAGCATCGATGATGATTATACTATGGTTCGTACGCGCATAATCAATCCACGGCTTGAGCTGCGCGCGGGTGAGAACAGTGCCCGTGGGGTTGTTAGGCAGACACAGATAGATGAGGTCTGCCCGTTGCTTGGGCAATTCGGGCACAAAACCGTTCTCGGCATTACAGGGCAGGAACATTACCTGCCTTCCCGCCATGACCGTAGTGTCGAGATAAGCCGGGTAAGTGGGATCCATGATTGCCACGCGGTTGTCGGCGGCAAAGAGCTCGCTCAGGTTGCCGAGGTCACTGCCTGCGCCGTCGCTGATGAACACCTCATCCGCCTCCAGCCGTACACCCAGCGGGGCATAATCCTGTTCGACGATCGTTTTGCGCAGCCATTCGTAGCCTTCCTCGGGTCCGTAGCCGCGGAACGTTTCAGGCTGCCCGAGTTCGGCGGCTGCCTGCTGCATCGCCTGCACGATCACAGGCGGCAAGGGACGCGTCACATCGCCTACACCCAGACGCAGAATAGTCTGGTCAGGGTGCGCCGCCTGATACGCCGCAGTCCGGTCAGTAATCTGCTTGAACAAGTACTGCTGCTTGAGGTTGTTATAATTAGTGTTCTTAATCATCCTATGTTAAGATGGTCGCCTACGCGACGTTAAAGAGTTAAAATGGTTTCTCTTCGAGAAACGTTAATCATCTAATTTGATCTCTCCTCGGAAGGATTCCGTAGCCGAGCCGGTCATATAAACGGCTTGTTTGTCGTTCTTCCACTGGATGTTAAGGTCGCCGCCGGGCAGATGAACCGTCACGCTGCGTTCTGTCCAACCATCCTGAATAGCCGCCACGACTGCCGCACAGGCGCCCGTGCCGCAGGCAAGCGTCGCACCCGAACCGCGTTCCCACACACGCACATCAAGTTCGTGAGGATTGCGCACGCGCACGCACTCCACATTCGTGCCCTCGGCAAAATGCGGGTGGGTGGCAATCCTCGGACCGCGGATACAGAGGTCTTCGTCAGTGGGTATATAGTCGCGGAAGAACACAGCATGCGGGTTGCCCATGTTTACTGACATGAACGTGTACGGCGTGCCTGCCAGCGTCAGTACGTCCGGCATCACCTGCGGCAATCCCATATTCACCGTTACCTGCTCCACAACCCCATCCTTGACCTGCAAGGCGAGGGTGCGGATGCCGGCAATCGTCTCAATATACATCTTCGTCTGCCGGCACAAGCCGCTCTCGTACAGGTACTTGCCCACGCAACGGATAGCGTTGCCACACATCTGCGCTTCCGAGCCGTCGGCATTGAAGATACGCATCCGGGCATCGGCGTTCTCTGACGGTAGGATCAGTACCAAGCCGTCCGAACCGACACCCGTGTGGCGGTCGCTGACGCGGCGCGCAAGAGCCGGCAGATCGGTCTTGCTGACGATCTGCGCCGTAGCTTGCGGGAAACAATCAATAAACACATAATCGTTTCCCAAGCCGTGCATCTTTATGAAAGTCAGGACTTTCATGTTTTGTCGTTAATATGGTCGCTTACGCGACGTTAAACAGTTAAGATGGTTCACTTCGTGAACGTTAAAAAGTTAGTGAATGAAGAGCAATTCTCTGTATTTGGGGAGAGTCCACATCTCGTCATCGACGATGAGTTCGAGGGCATCAGCGTGCTCGCGGATCTCTGCCATGAGCGGCAGGACGGTGTCGTGGTAAGCGATGGCTTTGCTGCGTTCATCCGGTTGGCGGTTGGCTTTGTGGCGCGCCTCGGTCATTCGCTCCACACCGGCGAAGATCTCGCCCGAGTGGTGCTCAATCTGCTTGATGATGCTGTAGTCCATCTCGTTGAGGGAGGCAACTTCCTCGGCGCTGAACACCTGCTTGACAGCCAGCACGTTCTGCAATAGCATGGTCTGATAGCGCTTGGCGGCAGGCAGTACGTGGTTGACCACCAGATCGCCCATGACGCGGCTCTCGATCTGGAGTTTCTTGACGTAGGTTTCCCATTTGACCTCGCTGCGGCTGTGGAGTTCGGCTTCGCTGAGTACGCCTGTCAGACCGAACATCTTGATCGACTCCGGCTTAAGGTAGCGGTCAATAACGAGAGGCACGCTCGTCTCGCAGTCCAAGCCGCGCTTCTGTGCCTCGGCTTTCCACTCCTCGCTGTAGCCGTTGCCGTCAAAACGGATGGCTTTGCAGGCAACTATATACTTCTTGATCACATCAAACAGCACCCGTTCCTTCGGTTCGCCTTTCTCGATGCGGCTGTCGACCTCTTGCTTGAAGAGGATGAGTTGTTCGGCTACGGCAGCGTTGAGTGCGAGCATTGCTGCACCGCAGTTGGCGGACGAACCGACTGCGCGGAACTCGAAGCGGTTACCCGTGAACGCGAACGGCGATGTGCGGTTCCTGTCGGTGTTGTCCAGCAGAATCTCGGGGATGTTCGCTACGCCGAGCTTCATCTCTTTCTTGGCGTTAATGATGATTGCCTCTTCGGCTTTGGCGTGTTCGAGTTTGTCGAGCACGGCGGTGATCTGCTTGCCGAGGAACACACTGATGATAGCAGGCGGCGCTTCGTTGGCGCCAAGGCGGTGTTCGTTCGTAGCGCTGACGATAGAGGCCTTGAGTAGTCCGTTATGCCGCTGCACTGCCATCAGCACATTCACGAGGAACGTGATGAATTGCAGGTTCTGGTACGGGTTCTTACCCGGGGCAAGCAGGTTGATGCCGGTGTTGGTCTGCAATGACCAGTTGCAGTGCTTGCCGCTGCCGTTGACGCCTGCGTAAGGTTTCTCGTGGAGCAGTACGCGGAAGTGATGGCGTTCGGCTACGCGCTCCATAATCGACATGACGAGCAGGTTATGGTCGTTGGAGAGGTTGACATCCTCGAAGATCGGTGCCATCTCAAACTGATTCGGTGCTACCTCATTATGGCGTGTACGCACGGGGATACCGGCTTTCAGGGCTTCGTATTCAAGTTCGCGCATGAACGCCAACACACGGGCAGGGATTGCGCCGAAGTAATGATCCTCAAGCTGCTGGCTCTTCGCGCTGGCGTGTCCCATCAGCGTACGACCGGTGAGCATCAAGTCGGGGCGGGCGTTATAAAGTGCCTCGTCAACAAGGAAATACTCTTGTTCCCAGCCAAGATTGGCGTGAACGTGCTTAACCTGTTTGTCGAAGTACGCGCATACCTCGCGTGCAGCGTGACAGAGTGCCGCCGTCGAACGGATGAGCGGGGTCTTGTAATCCAGAGCCTCCCCGGTATAAGCAACGAACACCGTCGGGATACACAGCGTATCACCGATCAGGAACACCGGCGACGAGGGATCCCACGCCGAGTAACCGCGCGCCTCGAAGGTGTTACGGATACCTCCGCTCGGAAACGAGGATGCGTCGGGCTCTTGCTGATAGAGCGAGTCGCCGCTGAACTCCTCAAGCAGCAAGCCGTCTTTCAGGGTAAAGAACGCGTCATGCTTCTCGGCAGTACCGCCAGTGAGCGGTTGGAACCAGTGCGTGAAGTGCGTTGCACCGCGCTCGATAGCCCACTTACGGATACCGATAGCCACTACGCCGGCTATGTCGCGATGGATTGTACGACCGTTATCCACATCGTCGAAGAGCTGCTCAAGCACCTCTTGCGAGATATACTCTTTCATCTTTTCGCGCGTGAATACATCGCGGGCGAAATAATCCTTTACTTTGCCTTCCGCTAATCCACTAACCGCTAATCCACTAACCGTTTCATGCGCAAAAGCAGATTTCAACGCTTCAAAACGAACATTTGCCATACTTTTGATGCAATTTTAAGAATTTAATCCGATTGAATTACAAAAACAGCCACAAAAGTACAAAAAATATTTGATATATGCAAATAAAAAAGGAACATTTTTAACTTTTTCGTCAAAAATGCCCACAATTTATCAAAAACACCTTACAACGGAGGTGATTTTTTACTCGCAGACGAGGGATGTGAGTTTTTCACGGAGTTGTCCGCCTGATACGCCGAGCTTGCGGGCTGCTTTTTTGTGCCAAAACAGAAAAAAATCACCTTGCTCACGAAAAAAGGACGTTTATTTGGTATATCTGTTAATGCTAACATATTGTAATTCCGAAATAGACCGCAAAGTTACAAAAAAAATCTCGAATATGCAAGTAATTCGATGATTTTTTTTATTTGCCCCTTTCCCCGTGGCGGTTTTCCCCGTTTGTCGGGGACAACCTAGTGTACCATGTAGCCGCATTTATAAAGGCACAGAAAATGGAAAAGCGTGGTTCAAATAAAGGTCCCTTTAATTGGAGCATTCGTTTCGGGCATGCATGTCTGATTGTATTCGCTTTTTTGCTGATTAGTTGTGCGTCGAGTAGTTGCCCGACCGTCTGCGGCGTGCCTGTTCAGGGCTCGCCGTGGCAGCTCGCTGCGTCGATTCATGACAACGGCGACGGCACATTCGTGCCGCAATGCGTCGATCTCGTTACATCGACTAAGGCGTATATTAGTGGTTATCTCCTGCCTGATGAGCAGCCCGCCACCCTCATCTGCGACCTCGAAAACGGGCAAGTGGTCTGTGCTGTGCTACATTGTGAAACTATAAAATGATACCATAATATGTCAGAAGTTAAAGAAGGTTACATTGTTGACTACATTTCCGGTCAACAAGTAAAAGCAACTCCAGAAGAAATTGATGCGGTACAAGTGTACGCCAAAATGCTTGTAGAAGACTATGGATATCCTGTGGATCATATTCAGACCCACCCTCAATATAGGGTAAAGGCATCACCGTCAGACCCCGAATATCGTTATCCGGTTGATATTGCAGTATTTTCCACACCTGAGAAAAGACGTGGAGAAGAGATTATCGTAGTTGAGTGTAAAAAACCGACAAGAGAAGACGGTATTGAACAGTTAAAGGCATATTTGCGTTTTTGTGAAGCTGATTTAGGAGTGTGGTTTAACGGGCAGAACACACACTATATACACAAAGTCATTAAAGATGGTCGTATTGAGTTTGACGAGACTATAATCAATATTCCTAAGTATGGGCAGAGACTTGAGGATATTGGAAAATTTAAGCGCTCTGAACTGCAGGAGACCCACAATCTTAAGGCAAAGTTTGTTAATATAAGGAATTTCTTAGCAGGCAACGCTGTAGGCGTTACTCGTGATGAAGAAATAGCAAGGCAGCTAATCAATATCATTTTGTGCAAGTTGTATGATGAGAAGTTTACGCAGCCAGATGATATAGTTTCTTTCCGTGCAGGTGTTAATGAGAACCCAAAAGACGTTAAGGAGCGTATATTGAAACGTTTTGCTGAAGCAAAAAATGTATATCCTGATGTGTTGGGTAAGGATGACAATATTACTCTTGACTCAGTTTCCCTTGCCTATATTGTTGGCGAGCTGCAAAACTACTCGCTCTTAAACGCTAAGAGAGATGTTATTGGTGATGCTTTTGAGGTAATTATTCATCGAGCAGCAAAAGGCGACCAAGGTCAATACTTTACTCCAAAGAATGTTGTTAAGACTGCCATTAAAATTTTGGATCCAGGAGTCGATGAAAAGATTATAGACCCTGCATGTGGATCTGGAGGATTCCTTATTGAAAGTTTAAAGTATCTTCACAATAAAATTGAGGAGAATGGTCAGAAGTTACGCTGGCCTGCTGAAATGATTCAGCAAGAGAAGATGGCAAAAGCAAACTTAAACATTTGCGGTATTGAAAAAGATACTTTCTTGAGCAAAATAGTTAAGGCTTACATGATTCTTGTTGGTGATGGTAAAAGTGGAATTTTCTGTGAGGATAGTTTAAATTACCCTTCAGACTGGCAGCAGAAAACACAAGCTCGCATTTCTTTAGGTGCTTTCGATGTATTACTTGCAAATCCGCCTTTTGGCTCGAAGATTCCGGTGATCGGGGAAAAGAAATTGAAACAGTTCCCTCTAGGATATAAATGGAAACAGGATAAAAAGACAGGTGAGTGGGTACAAAACACAGCTAGTGTAAAGGACAAAGAAGCTCCGCAAATCTTATTTATCGATAGGTGTTTAGATTTGGTCAAAGAAGGAGGCCGTCTTGCATTAGTTTTGCCAGATGGTGTATTATGTAATCCCACGGATGGATATATCGTGCAGGAAATACTACGTCAGACTGAAATTATTGGTCTTATTGACTTGCCAATGAGCACATTCTTGCCGATGACACCGACTAAAACTCACTTAGTATTCCTGAAAAAGACCAAGACCCCAAGAGCAGACTATGTGTTCTTTATGAGTTATGCAAAGTCTTGTGGACATGACAAGCGCGGTCGAGAGGTTGCTGTTGACGATCTGGGGTTAATTCCAGAGCATTTGACCGCATTAAGACAGGGAAACGCACAACCATCTCATTTGGGCTGGTACATTAGAAAGAGCGAACTGATAAACAATATATTACTTCCAAAGTATTATAATCCTGATTTATCTATTGCATTAAAGAAGTACGAAGATTCTGGAGAATATGTTCTGAAAACATTGAAGGAGTTAGAAGATGAGAAGGTTGTGAAGGTAAGTAGAGGCGTTGAGGTCGGAAGTGAAAATTACGGAATGGGAGAAATTCCATTTGTACGTACATCTGAAGTTTCGAATTGGGAAATTACATCCGATTGTACGCACTGTATACCTGTAGATATTTACGAGAAATTCAAAAAGAGACAGAATCTTGAAGTCGAGGATATTTTAGTTGTCAATGATGGTACGTATTTGATGGGGCGTGCAGCGATGATTACAGAGTCTGACTTGAGGGTGGTTATTCAAAGTCACTTCCGACGGATAAAGGTTTTGAAGAAAGATGTAATCTCTCCATACCTCTTGATGGCTATGCTAGGTCTTGAGATTGTTCAACGCCAGATAGAGTCCAAGGCTTTTAGGCAAGGAACAATTTCTACGTTAGGTAATCGTTTGATGGAGGTTAAAATTCCTATTCCTATAGATCTGGAACTAAAAGAATCAATAACAAAGGATGTAGAAGAGATTATATCCAACAAAAACAAAGCAAAGCAGAGGGCGCAGTCATACATTATCAATGGCAATACGGAGTCCCTTATGGGAATCCAGAATAAAGGTAAATTAGGAAACTTATAAATGCTTGACTAACTAAAAACCTATTTGTCATTGAAAATGATCATACGAATCACTTATATTGTTAGTTGAAAATTGGGTGAAAAATATAATTATTGGAACTCTGCACGGCAAAAAAATCCTCTCCCTCTTGCAAATGTCAAAATATTTTTGTACCTTTGCAGTCGGAATCAGTTTATTCCATTTTGGAATATATGGTCAACTCACTGACCTAAAATAGGAGAACACATATAGCGCACCGCGCAACTGACATATTACTTTATCAACAAGTCGCCAAAACTTTACTGAAACAAAAAGCAATATGTCCCAACAATCTGTGTCATGGCACAGGTAGTGGGGCATTGTTTCAAGTTTGGCGACTTTGTTGATTGCTCTTTACTACCTGTGCCATTTTATTTAACTGCATGCTAACTACTAATGGAAACACACTTCACCATGCAGGAGCAAACGATCCTGCAAGCTATTCCCACCTTTCACGGCGACCGCAATTGCCTGCCTAAAGAGGTCGTTCTTGCCGCCGCCAAAGATTTCTGCAAACATTTCCGTCAATCCGTACAGGCTTTCACCAACAGCAATCGCGATGAACGCTTCAAGCCCTGTATGAG
>JAEEGG010000484.1_pt1 | contig 131318 bp, 92 predicted proteins | sample 9134161 | NCBI WGS metagenome assembly JAEEGG01 (sample SAMN16246543, study PRJNA631951) | gut metagenome | biome: gut microbiome; feature: rumen; material: CR-attached | host: Bos | place: Iran: Karaj | collected 2018-10
GGAACTGAATACCGTTTGGCTCCAGCTTACGATTTGATCAACACCAGCCTTCACTTGCGTCAACCTCGCATCTTCGCTCTTGACAATGGGTTGTTCAGGGAGGGCATGTCCTTTTCCGATGCCCGTTCAATCAGCAGGAGCGATTTCACGGAATTCGGCCGTCGAATTGGACTGCCTGACCGCATTGTTGAACGGGAACTTAACCGGTTTGCAGCGGAAAATGTCGCTGTGGAAGAACTTTTGAGCAGAAGTTTTCTGTCTGCGGACATGAAAGCCCACTACAAGGCATCAATGGGTTATCGCCGTTCCACTTTGAAATCCGATTAGCGATTTGTAATCGCGATTTTCGTCAGTCCTCCCTTTTTGCCCATCACGAAGAGGGCGATTTCTCCATTTGGCTCAGGAATGTGGACAAAGAGAGGTTCGTGAAGGGTGAACCGGTCGCAAAGGAACGCATCACCCCGTTTTAATTTGGCATTTTCAGACGTCAGGACTACAAAACGCTGGTCACCTTGAAAAGCGGCGACACAACGGCGGTTGGGATTCCAGAAGAACTCCACTTGTGCACCCACAGGGAGGTTTTTCGCATACAAGGTCTCGCTCTTCACGCGGTGCGACGATTGCACGCCCTCCACCTCGCAGTAGTCCGACACGAAGGTCTCCCAGTCGGGGAAACCCACGAAGCGTGCGAGAATGTCGAGGGTGCTGGGGCGCACCGAGGCATAGCCATCCACATAGCCCCAGAGCCGCTTCAGTGTGGAGACGCTGAGGTTCTCATTCAGCCGTCCCCGGATCTCTCCCGACAGAAAGATGAAGTCGTTGGAGGTCTCAATACGGTGGTCCGCCGACTCCTCCACGAGTTGGCGCAGCAGGGTGATATGTTGCAGGTTAACAGGCATGTCCTTTCAAATTGCAGGTGCAAAGATAGCAAACATTCGGATATGCGGAACGGGTTCTTTTTCGGTTCTTTTCCTTATCGTAAGGATTATTTCTTGTCGGCATCTTGCACAAGCCGAACGCTGTTCCCGTAAAGCCTAAAAGAACGGTTTTGTGAATGGATGCCTAAAAGGCCATTGCCAAACCCCAAGTCGTATGCACAAGAGCTGTTACAAGCGGTTGAACACCAATAATGTCCGCTTCCGGGGAGCCATTCCAAACCGCCCCTGACACCCGCCTCGGGAAGGAACACGGCACCGGCATTCTCCATCTTTTTCCATTGTGACGCGCTGTAACAGCTTGTGTATTGTGCTGTGTCGATGTTGATTGTTTCCGGCAAAGCGATGTCGTCGGGATGTTTGTATTGGTCAGGGAAAAGGATGAGGCCATTCACGTTGTTCACAGAGGCTTTGGCAAAACGTGCATTGGGGATGCCGTTCACCGTAGAGGCCTTCCTTGCATGGAACAAATAGGCAGCCTCGTCTTTTGTCAACGTACGCCATCGTCTGGGAGTGTCTCCTCCGTTGGATATGGCGTTGTATAGTCCCCAGTCGGCGAGAGCGCAAGAATCTGTCAGTGAATTTTCCCATCTGCCGCCAGGATAGTAACCGATATTTTCAATTTCCCAATCCCAGGGGTCATAGCTCGTCGTACCGCTGTTCCATCCGCTCGTTCCGAATCCGAAAAGGTCGATCCACTCCTCATAGTTGGGGGAAGCATTGGAATTCGGCTCACCGATGATGTCATATTGGTTTTCGGCAAAACGCCAGGTGCCCTGGGCCAGGCCATCGGCGGTTTGGTGCTTGCCGGCGGCGCTGTATTGAAGGTTGCCCTGCGAGAACCGTACCTGCCGGCCTGGGGCAACGGAAAACAGACCGTTTAATGAGCCTGCTGTCAGGGATGGGTCTCCTGTGGAATGCAGAATCCTGTAGTCCTCTATTTTGCCTTTCACCCATGAAACAGGTTTTACGGAGGCGCACAAGGCAGTAACGAGCACAAGTGTTATGAAAGCCACGGGCGGAAACCATTTCCGTCTGAAATCCGCTTCACCTGCCGCCTGCATCACAGCGTCAGCACTTTGAAAACGTTTTTCTTTAAGAGGTTGAAGACATTTGCGCACCACATTGCCGTAGCGCGAAGGGAACAGTTGCTTCAGAATCAGTCCAAAGGCGTAAATGTCGGTGCGGTTATCGACCTCATCGCCGGACAATTGTTCCGGGGCGGCGTAGGATTGTGTGTAGGCGGGCTCCTTGAGGATGGCGAACCTTCTGCTGTCGGAAAGTCCGAAGTCGATGATCTTCACATGGTTGCCGTCATGGGTAATCAGGATGTTGGAGGGTTTCAAGTCCTGGTGTACGACCTGTTTGCGGTGGAAATAGTCCATGGCAAACAGCAGTTCTTTCACCACCAGTTTGCGAACCTCCTGGGAGGGATTTTCCTTGAGGAAGTCGTCCAGCGTTCGGCCGTCCACATATTCCATCACGATGCAGTCGCCTGCCACGGGGTCCTGTTCGTGGCTGAGGGCGCGAACGATGTTGGGATGGTTGAGTTCCACCGTCAGGGCGAATTCCTTGGCAAGCATTGCGGTGTATTGTGGGTCGGCGGCGTATTCGGGCTTGAGGCCTTTCAGCATGTACCACTGTCCGTAGCGTTGAGCGCGGAAAAGGCGGGAGTAGCCGTTTGAAGGCAACTCCTTATAGCCGGTGAAGTGGTCGGAAATGTTCACGTTCTGCGACGCAACCGGCCCTGATGTGGATATGTCGTCGTTGAATTTCATTCCGCAGTAAAAGGCCTTATTCAATCCATGTTCAGCAAATACTCCGACAGATAGGGTACTGCAAACATTCTTACATTCTCCTTTATTCTTCTTTATTCTCCTTTATTCTTTTTCGGATGCAAAAGTACAAAAATAAGCACAGCAAACAAAACATAATTATTCTAATTAGATTATTTTCTTATCTCTGCCCATCCCCTTTTGGGGAGAAGAATAAAACGGATTTATCAACTTAAATTATTGAACCTAAAAGAATTAGAACCTAAAAAGAACCTTTTTGTAAATACATAGCAGAAGCGTTTTCGCTTTTATCTTTGCAAGTTCGAAACCTGGAAAATTTCAAATGCAATGCCGAGAGGAAGTCGAAGATGCTTGCGGTTCACAGCCGCGAGCTTTCTTTGTTTGGCATTGCAGGTTTTTCCAGGACCTCGAACTCAAGACAATGAAGTTCGCGGTTTTTTTATGCCCGTTTGTGAAACCCGGAAAGGACGTGAAAAAGAACCAAAAAAGAACCTAACGGCGTGTGGGAAAGAGAGGTACTTTTGCGGCGGAGAAAAAAAATAAGGAGTAATCAAAAAGTAATAACGAGAAAACCGATTCGCGTAAAAGGAGGTAGGTATAATTAAATTATTAAGTACTATGAAAAAGTATCAAAAAGTTCAACGTTTGGCCTCAAGTGGCACTGCTAATTTCGCTAATTGTCATGGAGACGAACAAACTCAAAGTTATTGTGGTTCAAAATTAAACTACAAAGCTTTCTAACAAATAGGAAGAAGCCGAAAATCCTTAAAGAGTAGGCGTAATTTTAAATTTCAAATACTATGAAAAAGTATCAAAAAGTTCAACGTTTGGCCTCAAGTGGTACCGCAAATTTTGCCGCATGCAATGGGGATTATCCTCGAAATTACTGTGGTCCTGTGGCAAACTACAAGGCTCGATAGTATTTTTCAAAAAGACTGGTGATAAAAAACATCACCAGTCTTTATTAAACAAACATCTTAACTGAATTAAACATGTTAGTTTGTCAATCCCAAAACACGTTCATCAGGAACCATGGTGATTATGCATACATAATCAACCAGTTTACGAATTCCGATCTTGTACTAAATGAGGCGGGGGCGGACTTCCTCAAAGAAATCAGTAGAATTCCCCAAGACACAGAAAAAATTATAGATCGACTTCTAAATCTTTATGGCAGTTCTGTTGACAAGGCAGAATTGCAAGAAGACTTCGAATGTTTCTGTTCGGAATTATCAGAGCAACATTATTTAGTACTTGGTGAGAATGAAGATGAAATAAAAAAGAAAGATTTAGACTTCAACTATGAGCTTTTGAATCTCCAGCAGCCATTAAATGTATTAAATATTGAAAATGAGCAAAAAGAAAGAAACACCTCTGATTTTTGGATTTCACATGCCAACGCAGGAGATTATCAACTAAACGACATTCAATTTGAGTTAACGAGTTCTTGCAATGAGCGATGCATTCACTGTTACATTCCCAATGCAAGAAAAGATGTTGGTCAAAATATGAAATATGAAGATTTCTGTTCCGTGATTGACCAATTTGTTGATATGGGAGGAATACATGTCGGTCTTAGCGGAGGAGAATGCTTAACACATAAAAGTATTATAGACATAATTGCTTATTGCCGAAAAAAAGATCTCGTAATCACAATTCTCAGTAATCTTGTTGCCTTACAAGACAATCATATACCTTTCCTGAAGCAAGCAAATATTGCACACATCCAGACTTCACTCTATAGCATGGACGAGGCTATACATGATAAAATTACATCTATAAAAGGATCTTGGAGAAAAACTAAAAACGCGATAGAAAAATTGGTAAAAGCAAATATTCCTGTTCAAATATCATGCCCCTTAATGAATGCAAACAGGGATAGTTTCGTTGATGTTCTCAAATATGCCGAATCTTTACATACCATAGCGACCACAGACTATGTCATTATGGCTGAAGCTAATTTCGACATGGATAATCTTGCCCATAGGCTATCAATTTGTGATGTTGAAAAAGCAATGCGGTCTGTTATGGAACATAACCTTAAGAAAGATAAATTATTTTCAGATCAATTATCAAATAATACAAGCAGTAGCAGTATTGAAGCCATCATAAACCACCCTGTGTGTGGTGCTGCAATGAATAGTCTTTGCGTTTTATCTTCTGGCGATATCTGTGCCTGCCCGGGATGGAACGATTTGGTCTGCGGCAATATTCACGAACAACCATTAAGGGTCATTTGGGAAAATTCGGAGCAGTTAAAGAGAATCCGAAAAATCACTAAAGGAGACTTCCCTCTTTGTCTGGAATGTGAGGCGCATGACTATTGCACTTTCTGTCTTGAGCGAAACTATAATGAAAGCGGTGGCGATATGTTCAAGATAAACAAGCATTTCTGCAATGTGGCATTCGCCAATAAGAAAGTGGTGGAAGAATATTTAACAAAATAACAAGTGGATTTTATTATGGTTATAACGGAAATTAGCGAATACCATAACAGTGTTCTTAGAACTATCTATTGAGCAATAAGGAGGAAGCCGAAAATCCTGCAAAAGAATAGGCGAAAATTTTAAAACATTAAAAATATGCATATAAAAAAAGGATACGTAGTTGTTCATAAAGCTAACGAGAGCAGAGACTTAACTGTTCGAGATATAAATGGAAACAATGTTATGTGTGACTATTTTGATGTAAACACATTAAAACATGTAACTTATACTGCAGATGAGTTGATGTTGTCCCCGCATAACAAGGCAGACAAATCTTTTTGTGTTGATAATGAAACCCAATTAAAATCGGGTGGACCGGTTATGATGATAATCAGTGTAAATGGGGAGGAAGTGATATGCGCTTGGAATGATGGAAAAGCAAATTACAAAGAAACGTTTTATGAGTATGAATTGTCTGATTGCATAAGCGCTTATGATGCAATTCCAGAAGTTATGAACAAGTATTGATTTGACAGATTGCAATAGTGTCTCATTATTCAATCTTTTTCCTTATGAGCTTTCTCTCTGACCTCCTATTTCTACGATTTATGAAACGTCGGGCCAAGCGCAAAGGCTGCGGCATAGGTGATCTGGTAATGCTGAAAACCGGCGGCCCTGTCATGATGGTGGTGGACGTTGACCTTGAGGAAGCAGAATGTGAATGGTTCTCCGAAGTTGACCAAAAAACACACCGAGAGTGTTTCATGTTTGAAATGCTCGTGAGTGTAAACGACCTTGTGCCGAAATCACATCAATAATGTATAAACCAAAAATTCATTACAATGAAAAAATCATTATTATTTGCCACGATTTTGTTGCCCTTATGCCTCCTTGTGGCCAGCTGCGAAAACAACGCCGAAGTGAAAGTCACCACATACGAACCAACGAACATCACACCCAAAAGTGCGGAATGTGGCGGAGATGTGGTACTTAATGGCGACATACCCTTGAGTGAACTGGGAGTTTGCTGGAGTACACAACGAAATCCCACTCCAGATGACAACAAAATGTTTACACGAGACTACCAGTACCCGTTCTCCTGTAAAATCACTCATCTCACACCCGGTACCAAATATTATGTGCGTGCATACGTTATTCGGGGACATCATGAGGCATACTATGGGAAGGAGATGTCCTTCACCACACCCGTCAACCCGAGTGGTGGTGTGATAGAGGGCAGCCTGAGCGGAAAATTCACTGTCGCGATGGGTGAACAGGTTTATTTCTCAAAAGGGAATCTGCAATTCCATCCTGTCCAACGAAAATGGCGCTTCGCTGAGCATCAATGGGATATTGTCGGTGCTGAAAACGCCAACGTGTCTGAAAATTATAATGGTTGGTTGGATCTAATGGGTTGGGCCACCAGCGGTTACAACAACTGCAACCCCTGGATGACCAGTTCATCATCGTTGGATTATGGGGAACTCTATGTTGATATTGCAGGAACCAATTACGATTGGGGCGTCTATAATGCCATAAGCAATGGCGGGAACCAAAAGGGGCTATGGCGTACACTGGAGTATTCAGAGCTGGTGTATCTCTTTGAGACTCGCCACACAGCATCAGGCAGTCGCTTTGCTAAAGCCACGGTGAACGGTATTTACGGAGTCATCCTCCTTCCGGACGATTGGAATAATTCCTATTATTCGTTAACCCATGTGAACGACAACTCTGTCAACGGAGAATACACCTACAATGTGATCAGTTTGTCGGACTGGAACAACAAGTTGGAAAACCATGGTGCAGTGTTCTTGCCGGCCGGAGGAGGCAGAATAGGTACGTCCACTAACTATTACAGCAACGGCATTCCAACAGCCGCCGAGGGTAATTATTGGACATCTTCCACACATAGCGGTGAACGCGCTTGGGCTTTATATTTCAGCGATCACTCTTGCTATTGGAACTATCCTGCATATATCGGTCCTGCCAAGTCGGTCCGGCTAGTCAGGGATGTGGAATAACATGATTTTTCAAAGATTAGTACTAAACAAATATATCACAGGTATGAGCTTTTATTCAGCAAAAACGGGTTTGGAAATACTAGTATGGTCTATGTTGAGCATAGAACAAAATCATCGAATGAAATATGAGACAAAGAAAAGAGTCAATGACACGTTAGACATTCTGGAACGCGAGACTTTTTTAGGACCGGATTTTATCGCTGAAATATACAAATTTAGAAGATTGTTCCGCTCTTTGGAGCCTCTTGATACTATACAAGATGAGGATGAATATGAAATGATTAGTGATCAAATTAAGGAGTCCATGGACAAATGTTTAGCGATCTTGGCATGTTATTAACCAATATAATCGTATAATTATGCAACCCCAAACCTACACCCAATTATTAGAAATCTTCACCTGTATGGGAGTGTACAATGCCAGAGTGTATAACTTCAAAGACAATCCTAAAGAGGTGGCCCAGTGTGCCGACGGCCTCAAGGAGATGGCGGAAGACCTGCAATTGCTTGGCTCCAAAACCTTCAACCCGTCACTGTGGCAAAAGTTCTGCAAAGAGTTGCATGGCGACAAACCTGTAGATATTGCCGCATCGGAACTCCAATCGGAAGCGTGGCGGCAAATTTTGCAGATACTGCCCCGCATCGCCTCCACAGCAGCCGTATTGGAGGAAAAATGCCAGGATTCAGAAACGGTGGCCCACATCACTGCCCGTGAACTCAAACCGCTCCTCAACCAATGCAACGAACTGCTCGATAGCGAGCGCACTGAAATCCGTGGAAAAAGTTTCTTTGAAAGGGTTATGGAGAAGCTCGGACGAAAATAAAGAACACGTAAACGCTATCGTGACTGACTACCACACCCATATTGGTCAATTTTACGACATTTATACATCACCTGCAGAACTGATTCATGTAATGGATTCCGTAGGAGTGGAGCGTTTTGCTTGTTCTTCAACCACTATATGCGAAGGAAATTATGAAAAAGTGTTGTCGGAAATGTCTGAATTGGTTCGCATTGCTGTAAATCGTGTCTTACCAGTTCTGTGGATGCTTCCGCAAATGTTGTCGGATGGTGGTTTGCAACGCTTTTTGGATAGTGGTATCCCTTGGAAGATGTTGAAAATCCATTCTCAACTGAATCCGTTGGCATGGCAATGTGGAAGCAGGCATTTGCAAAAAGTGGTTCGGTTGTCGAAACAGCTGAATCTGCCACTGCTGATTCACACAGGAGAAAGTCCAGGTTGCTATCCTTCATTGTTCGAGCGTGCTATTCGTTACAATCCGTCTGTTACATTCATTTTGGCACACGGCCGCCCATTGGACGAAACCATTTCGCTTATGCAAAAATATCCCAATGTTTTGACAGACACCGCTTTTATGCCTGTGGAACATATTGCAAAACTCTGTCATTTCGGTCTCGCTCATCGTGTTCTTTGGGGTACAGATGTTCCCATACAACGTTATTACAGCCGTAAAGAAGACATCGTAGTTTATTACAAAAAACGTCTATGCGAGTTGCAGGATGTTGTCTCAAATGAACATTATGAAACCATCATTTCAAATATCATATAAAATAATGTACAAATCGTAATATTTCAAATATGATGGACGATACTTATATCTATGCCATGCTTGCCCTGCATACCCTTGCTGCCAAGGAGGCTTTCGGATCGGATGCCGTGGTGGCACTGAACGCCGGGGAGCCGGGCGTATACGAGAACAACCCTACCATTATCGAATATGAGCAAAAGGGCTACAAATTCTGTGATGCCAACATGTTCGGAGAAGGGTTGGAAAGAATGGAAACGCTCACTTTCAGGAAAGTGAACAAAGGTTGATAAGGTTAGCGTAAAATATCCAATAGAATGTCGGAAAAGAGATGGAAGATAGACAGCCGGGTGCCGCATAAATATCGCGGCGGGCGTAGAGGAAAAGGTTCGGAGTTCCCGCGCCGTGGTATGAATGAATATGAAGGAGAAAGGCTCTCTATGAGCAAACACAGGCTTTCCAAACACAAAACATTGAGCTACAACAAAGGTAATGGTTGGGCATCGTTGCACGAAAAACATATAGAAGGACTTCTTAACAAGTACCTCAACAAGCCATTCGACAAGATGCTGAGCGAGTTTTACGCCAAAACCAAGTCGCTGCGCCAAGGCGGACGACAGCGTATATGGGACACCCCATCCTACTTCTCACATGATGTGGAAGGGTTCACACATCGTCGATTTGTGTCATGGGGAGAGAAAAAGTATTATGTCGATGACAACGGCATTCTCCGTCTAAAGGAGAACCATGCCGACAACGCCCCGAAGACAAAATTGACCCGCAAACAGAAGGCCTATAACCGCCAAGTTTCGGTGCCCACATTCGGCTTGGAGGCTGACCAGTTCGCACAACTAAAACAAAAGTACGACACCGCCGACCTGTTTGTGGGAGAATACTACGCGATAGTGGAAGGAAAGGTTCGTAAAGTGCCGATTTATACCTCGCCAACAACAGAAAATGGTCTTGATTTGCCCAACAGAATTGCTGTACAAGGTTTTAATTTTGATGCAAAATTCAACAATGTTTTTTGGATGTACACCTATAAAGAAGAGAACAGCTACAAAACCGAAATCCGTGAAAAATTAGAGGCACTGAAGAAGGAAAACAATGAAGAAAATGCTGTCGATGTGGCGCGCATGGAGCGTCGGCTCAGTTCTATGAAGGATTATTGGACAATGCACGGATGTATGGCTCTGGAGTTCTATACAAAGAAAAGTGTCTATACGCGACCAAACAATCATAAAAGTTAATCAAATCCCTATAGCCATGTACCGCCAATTCACCGCCTCGCGCGTTTCCGAATCCAACGTGCTGTTCCCGCCCACCATCATCTTCAACGATGAGGGCATCACCATCAAAACGCCGGCACTGCTGCACCACAACACCGACTTCATCCCCTACGAGGCGGTGTCCAGCGTGATGATACACACCCCGCTCGCCGGCTTCTCCACCATCACCTTCTACGCCTACGGTCGCGAGATCCGCGTCCACGGCTTCCTGCAGCGCGAGGTGCGGGAGATGAAGGCGCTGGTGGAGGAGAGGTGAGAACAGACGGCACTTTTTTTGGCAGTAATAAATAAAAAACAATGATTTTATTTAGCTGTATTGAATAAATTTGTATTTTTGCCAAAAAGTTAGAATATGGCTGTCACAAGAGAAACATTCCGCACCCTAATCAAAGAAGGACAAGAAACTCTCAAAGAGGTTGAACTCTATAACCGTCCGTTTGAATTTGAAGAAAACGGCAGATATGTATTGGCAGGCATACGTCAGGCGGGAAAATCCTACATGCTTTACAAACGTGCCAAACAATTTATAGAAGATGGTCATTTGCCGGAAGAAATAGTCTATATTGACTTTGACGACGAGCGTCTATTAGGTATGACAGCTAATGATTTTGATTTGATTCTTCAGGCATACGCTTCCGCATACAACCAAAAACCACTTCTCTTTTTTGACGAAATTCAGAATGTGGAGGGTTGGGAACACTTTGCGCGACGTTTGGCCAATCAGAAATATCAAGTTTTTATTACTGGTAGCAACGCCAAAATGCTCAGCCGGGATATCCAAACCACACTCGGAGGGCGATTTGCGGAAGCAACGATTTATCCATACTCATTTTCGGAGTTCTTGGAAGCTCAGAACATCCATTTGGAAAAAGAATGGCAGTTCGGAAAGAAAAAGTCTGTTGTGCAACAACAATTCACCCAATACCTGAAATGGGGAGGATTCCCCGAACTTCTGTTATATCGCAACAAGCGTCATTGGTTGAATGACCTTTACGAAAAAATCGTGCTTGGTGACATTATCCTGCGCAATAAAGTTAAAAACGAGATGGCATTGCGGCTTGCTGTCAAACGGTTGGCAGACAATATCTCACAACCCATATCCTATAACCGGATTGCAAATCTTGTGAAAGGAACGGGGGTCAACACGTCCGTGGCATCTGTAATTGATTACATCCGGTATGCCCAAGAAGCCTGCCTTGTATTTGCTCTTTCCAATTTCGCATCAAAATTTGTTGAGCGAGAGACGGTTAAAAAGCATTATTTCACAGATAATGGGCTGCTCAGTATCTTCTTAACGGAAGACATGTCTTCGCTTTTGGAGAATTTATGCGCTATTCATTTGTATAAACAATACGAGAAAGAACTGTTTTACTACAATAAACGTATCGAAGTGGATTTTTACATTCCAGAAAAGCGGTATGCAGTTCAAGTGTCATTCTCCATAGGGGATGAGAACACCCGTCATCGTGAAATTGAGGCATTGAAAAAGCTCAATAATCTGGAAAAACTTGAACGATTGGTGATTGTCACGTACGATGAAGAAGACACAATAGAGTTGGAAGACAATCAAAAAATAGAGGTGATTCCTGCTTGGAACTGGCTGTTGGAATAGATTTCTACGCCTACGGCCGCGAGATCCACGTCCACGGCTTCCTCCAGCGCGAGGTGCGGGAGATGAAACGGCTGGTGGAGGAGAGGTAGAATGTAATTACCTTTTGTAGTTAGATATTTGTCACTTATGTATATATTAACTGCACCCTAAATAACCCTTACGGGTTTTCCAGGGTGCAAAAGGACTGTGATTTCTGCTTAAAAGAATGTTTTTCGCCTCTCTATTTGTTCGGGTACGGCACCACGATATCGTCGCAGTACTCGCAGCGATAGGAGCGCTTCTCCTTGTCCACCAAATGGAAAACATGGTCGAAGTAATGCTCCACGGAGGTCACGCAGCGCGGATTCTTGCAATGGATGATGTTGGTCACCGTTTCCGGCACCTCCAATTTCACCTTCTTCACCGTCTTGCCATCCTCAATGATGTTCACCGTGGCGTTCGGGTCGATGAGGCCAAGGAAATCGTAGTTGATGTCGATGACATTGTTGATTTTGATGATGTCCTTCTTGCCCATCTTCAGACTGAATGCGTTCATGATGAGAGCCACGTTGTAGTCGGCCTTGTCAAGGTGCAGGTAGTTGAACACGGTCATGCCGTAGCCAGCCTTGATGTGGTCAATGACGATACCTTTTTCTATACTATTGATTTCTAACATGATAGTTCTGATTTTTGATGTTTTTTGACTTTGGCTTTTGGGTAGTTGCTAATAACAAACGTCCAATACCCGATTAATAGATACCCAACAACTTCAAGATGAGTGCCATACGGACGTACATGCCGTTCTTGGCCTGGTTGAAGTACTGCGCGCGCGGGTCGCTATCCACCTCAGTGCTGATCTCGTTCACGCGGGGCAGCGGGTGCAGGATGTACGTGTCGGGGCGTGCGTAAGTCATCTTCTCGGCGTCAAGGATGAAACGGTCCTTGAGGCGTATGTAGTCCTCCTCGTTGAAGAAGCGCTCGCGCTGCACGCGGGTCATGTACAGGAAGTCGAGCTGGCCCATGTAGGGTTCCATCTGGTCCACCTCCTCGAAGGGGATGCCCTTCTTGCGCACCACCTCTTCGCGGATGTACTCGGGCACGCGCAACTCCTCGGGAGAGATGAAGATGAAGCGCACACCATCGTAGTTGCTGAGAAACTTGACCAGAGAGTGGACGGTACGTCCGAACTTTAGGTCGCCGCAGAAGCCGTAGGTCTTGTTCTCCACATTGCCGCGGAGGCGTTCCACGGTGAGAATGTCCGTGAGGGTTTGCGTAGGGTGCTGGTGACCGCCGTCGCCGGCATTGATGAGCGGCATCTTGATGTAATGGCTGGCCATGCGGGGCGCACCCTCCTTGGGATGGCGCATGGCCGCAATGTCGGCGTAGCATTCGATGGTACGCAGCGTGTCAGCGATGCTCTCACCCTTTGCGGTGGAGCTGGAGTTGGGCTCTGAAAAGCCGATTACCTTGCCGCCCAGACGCAGCATGGCCGCCTCGAAGCTGAAGCGCGTGCGCGTGCTCGGTTCATAAAAAAGAGTTGCCAGAATCTTACCCTCGCAACTCTTGCTGTATTTCTCCGGATTGTCCACGATCTGATGAGCCAAATCGAAAATCTCGCGAAATTCTTCGCGCGTGAAATCCGCAGGGTCTATTAAGCATCTGTTTTTTAACATAATAAATCCTTCCTATATTTTTGTAATTAATAATTGATGACGTGTTGAAAAATCCCCTCGCAAATCCTTTGCAAAAATAGAAAAATAATTTTTTTCAACCCCTAACCTGTGATTTTTTTTTACGATTTTCAATTTCCGGTTTGCGGTTTATGATCTGCCATATACGACATAAGAACTGACGGCCAAAAGCCAACGTACAATTCCCGATAAAACAACAGCTAACGGCTAACCGGCAGCAGCTCCATCCGGTCAAACAGCAGCATGTTGGGGACTATCACGCTGCAGGGAATCCCCGACAGAGGAGGCTCCACGCCACTATACCGAGAACCGTTCAACATCATATTATAGGCGGATAATTCTTTTGTGGCCGCCGACGCGTTCAAGAAATCATAAAAATGACGATCTTGGGCACAGGCCATCCGAACAGGAATCTCTTTGCCGGTACGCACATCCACTTGCACCATATACAGAGGATGGAAATCCGGTACAGACCAGTATTCTGACATATTCCAGCTATAGAATTTACGGATAATGTAAGCATGGCTGTATCCGGCGACGCGGGCTTTCTTGCAAAGCATTTTTTTCAGATTCTGTGTGTTCGCCGTTTGATGGCAGGTCAGGCGCAGCACACCGGCACCCACCATTGGCCGCAAACGATCCGCAGAAAGGGCCAGCCTCCGATGACCGTTGGATGTCTTGGAGGAGAGTGTAGGCGTTCGATCGGAAAGCAGGCTGTAGAGTTCGCCCCGGTGGATGATTTCCATGTGCGGGGAAACCTTCACCCCTTCGGCATCCACGTTATACTGGCCAATAAGCCGCATACCGCCATAACTTCCGAGGGTGTCTATCGCATCCACGTCACAGGAGGCATTTATCACTTGCTGCGACAGGCATTTCTCCAAACGACTGCCTACCACGTTATGCCGGACATGTTTGCTCAACGGGATACGATACGCATATATGCTCTGACTTGTGTTTTCGGTAAACGCTTGGGCGAAAAGTTGGGCCACCGCCTCTCCTTCCACCAACACCGGCCCGTCATAATACTGCACGGGGTTGGACGCCTTTGCCATCATTTTCACCCGGTTGCCCAGCGAGCGCATCCGGTTCTGCCATCCTTCCATATCAGGAAAATCATCTAAATCAAGTACATATAGAAGATCCTCATCGGAGAATTCACCGCCATCGGATGTCTTGGCTTTCGCAAAAAGGCGGATGCAGACGACCGAGAAAGGCTGCCGGTATTGGAGACGATCGCTGGAATAATAGCACACCTCGGCCTGATAGGCATACGCATCCACGCAGGATTCTATGGTGGTGTCCTGCGCAAGCATCGACGACAATTCGCAGAGCAGTGCCATCATTTTGTCCTTGTCAACAGGTACATTTTTTTTCTCCGCATCATAAAATCGCGGCTCTTCCCGATAGCCGTCACGGGGGCGTTTTATGCGTTCCCATGAATCAAACGAGTTCATAACCACGTTTTTGTATTCGAGTTCCTGCCACGCCTGACGATAAGCAGCATCCAACGAACGGCGCAACAAGGTCCTGAAATTGTCGTAATGACTGTCCGCCGGCAGGCTCACGGGTTTTGTCTGCGTGAGGAAATCAACCTCCACCCCATCATTGTTCAGCTGATTGTCACCCAGCAACACACGACTATTCAGCGTCCGAACAGGCGTTTCCACCATCTGCAGCAGCGTGCCGTCACGAGCTTCTGCCTGCAACCTCCGGCCATCCACCCAATAAAACTCCGACCGATAAGGCACGGGCATCCCCTTGTCCTGCAATTCCAAGTCTATCTCCTCCACCTCATCACGCACGGCACGGAAAAACATGTCGGAGGCTGTTTCCACTGCGTGGTCGTGGTGGGTTTCATAAGGCGACAATACAAGACGTTCCTTATATTCGGTGTAATTATCCTCTGAAAGAGACGGTTTTCCCATTTTCTCCTGAAAATCCCGAAGCAGGCTGTCAACCACATCGTGCCACTCGTTTTCCGATGGTAAAAGGTTCGGGCTTACGGTCTCCAAACGTTGATTCACCTTGAAATATGAGCCATCGGGCCGTATTCCCCGTATCGCAAACTTGTAATCCGCTGTTTCTTCATTTTCAACCTCATAGCTTCCTTCACTATCCACGAACCACGATCTTCTGCATTCGTAATTCATTATAGCCTCACTCTCACTATTTGACATATCCCGCACATAGGCCGTAATCTGTCCGAGCAAACCCGAGCACACCTTCGGATCAAAAGATTCCGGCTGTTTCGGCTGGTAGCCAACCCGTTGCACAGGATGAGTGAAGACATCGTCTTCAGATTGGGCCATAAAATGTTTCCGAATGCGTAACGTCTGGTATTCTTTACGTGCCGCTTTATAGGCCTCATCCACCGCCGAACGGATGATACTACGGACAAGTGGCTCATTTTCATCGTACAACGGCAACAAGACATTGCTTCCTTCATAATAATTGGTGGCCCGATCCAAGTCGCCCACGACAATTTTCACGAAAAGCCAACGCCCGTATGTCGGGTTCGGGGCAACGGGACTGCCCATATAAGCGGCCAAGTTGCACGAGTGCTCCTCAACGACCGTCAGCGACATATAGGTAACCGGGGCATCGCCTTTGGAGAGATTGGAAAACAATCTATTATGTTCTTCCTGTAAAATAGTTCCGATAAAATCTTCCTCCAATTCCTGTGGTTGCGCCCAAGCGGCACCCGCCGCACCAAAACACAGCAACAGGGTGCAAAACAAGATTTTACGCAAAGTTTTCATCCGAATACAATGCTGTTATCTGAAGATAGTGGCCTCGCGGTCCGGACCCACCGACACGATACTAACCGGCGTATGGGTCTGTTCCTCAATATAATGGATGTAATCCTTGAACTCAGACGGCAGTTCCTCATACGTCTTGCAACCGCTGATGTCGGTTTTCCAACCCTTGAGAGTGGTATAAACGGGTTCTATCTGGGCATCCGTGGCGGCGGGCATACGGGTGGTGAGTTCGCCGTTGACACGGTAGGCGGTACATATATTTATTGTATCAAAATCCGACATGACATCCGCCTTGGTGAGGGCGATGTCGGTCACACCATTGACCATGAGGGCATATTGGAGGGCCACCAGGTCGAGCCAGCCGCAGCGACGCGGGCGACCGGTGGTGGCGCCGAACTCGTTGCCCACGCGGCGCAGTTCCTCGCCCGTGGCATCGAACAGCTCCGTAGGGAAGGGTCCGCTGCCCACACGGGTACAGTAGGCCTTCACAATGCCGATGGTCTTGCCGGCCAGATGCGGGTCAAGGCCAAGGCCTGTGAACGCGCCGGCAGCAATGGTGTTCGACGAGGTGACAAAAGGATATGCTCCGAACTCCAAGTCGAGAAGTGTGCCCTGCGCACCCTCCGCCAGCACGGACTTGCCCTCCCGTAAATACTCGTGGAGCACATACTCGCTGTCAATGCAGGTGAAGCTGCGCAGCGTGGCCAGCGACTGGTGCCAACGCTCGTCCAATTCGGGCAGCATTTTACTGTAATCAAAACCGTATTGGTCCAAAATTTCCTTGTGCTGACCTATAAGATGCTGGTATTTCGCCTCAAAGTCCGGCGAGAAGACATCGCACACGCGCAAGCCCACGCGCGCGGTCTTGTCGGTATAGGTGGGGCCGATGCCCTTCAGCGTGGAACCGATCTTCTGCTTGCCCTTCTTGGATTCGTAAGCGGCATCCAGCAGTTTGTGCGTCGGGAGAATCAGATGGGCTTTCTTGGAAACATACAAATTATCCGTCGGGGTGAGGCCCATTTTCACCAATGCCTCGATCTCCTCCTCGAAGATGATCGGGTCGATGACGACGCCGTTGCCGATGATATTGATTTTATCCTTGTGAAAAATTCCGGAAGGGATAATATGCAGCACATGGCGTATGCCGTTGAACTCCAATGAATGACCGGCGTTCGGGCCGCCTTGAAAGCGAGCCACCACATCATAATCCGGCGTCACCACATCCACAATCTTGCCTTTCCCTTCATCGCCCCACTGCAAACCAAGCAGAATATCGATTTTCTTCATACAGAAATTGTTTTTATTTACGCTGCAAAAATATAAAAAAGGTTTGGACACACGGCGAGATTTCTGCACCTTTTTTGTACTTTTGCGACCTCAACTTTTTTTAATTAAAATTGGAATAATGAAAAAATTTGTATCTATTCTATTATGTCTTTGTCTGATTGGGGTTTACAATGCGTCAGCATCCGACGAAGGGCGTGACAAGCCCAAAGATCCGAAGCCCAAGAAGGAGAAGAAAGAGAAGAGCGAGACCCGCACGGGATGGACATTCGGCATTTTGCCGAGCGTGGCCTTCGACGCCGACAGGGGTTTCCAGTACGGCGTGCTGGCCAACGTGTATGACTTCGGCGACGGCTCCATATATCCTGAATATTTCCACTCCCTCTATTTCGAGGCCGCCTACACCACTAAGCGGTCGGGTTTGTTCCGTTTCGCCTACGACTCCAAAAAGCTCATCCCGAACCATCGTTTGAAGATCGACCTCTCGTATCTGCCCGACGCGTTGTGCGACTTCTACGGCTTCAATGGCTACCAGACGGTATATAACAGCGGATGGGGCAAGAAAAAGGCTGACGACTACATCAGCCGGGCCTTCTACAAATCGCAGCGAGACCTCATCCGTTTTGCGGCCGACATTGACGGCACGATCGGCGGCAACTGGCTATGGAACGCCGGCATCGGTTTTTTAGGCTACCAGATCGGCCAGGTGAACCTCGCCATGATCAACAAAGGCAAGAAGCCGGAGAACATGCTGCCGGAGGTGGACGGTCTGTATGAGAAATACACGAAATGGGGCATCCTCGCCCCCAACGAGGCCAACGGTGGATGGCATCCCTACCTGCGCGGCGGACTTTCCTACGACAGTCGCGACCGTCAGCAAAACACCCGCAAAGGCATGCACGCCGAGATCTTCTGGACCTATAATGCGGCTTTCGGCGAGGACAAGGAATTCAACAACCTGATGTTCAACGCCAGCTTCAAACACTTCGTGCCTGTCTATCAAGACTACATCACCTTCGCCTACCGCGTGGCCACCCAACTGACCGTGGCCGGCAACTCGCCGTTCTACCTCAGCAACTATTATAACAATTTGTTTATCCAAAGAGTTTTATACGAAGGATTAGGCGGCGCCAACACCCTCCGTGGCATCCTGCGAAACCGTATCACCGCACCCGGCTACGCTTTCGCCAACGTGGAATTCCGCTTCAAAATCTGCAAGTTCGACATCGGCAAGGAGCATTTCTTCATCGGCCTCAACCCTTTCTTCGATGCCGGCATGATTCTCCAACGCTACCGCATGGATGAGAACGCCATCCGCGCCTCCATCGCAGAAAACGACCCCGAATTCGACATGAACGATTTGGACAAGTATATCCTTTTCGGCAAAGACGCCCAAGTATATCGGCCTCATCTTTCCGCCGGTTTGGGCCTCAAACTGATGATGAACGACAACTTCGTGCTCTCCGTGGACTGGGCCGCCCCGTTCGACAAACGTGACAACGGCAGCCTTGCCAATTTCTACGTGAAGATGGGCTACATGTTCTAACCGCATTATTTCCAACTGGTATTCAGGTTTCTTTTCATGAAAGTCTATCGGAATCATTCGTTAAGAGATCACAACACCTTCGGCATGGATGTGCGGTGCGCGCAGTTCGTCGTCATGGAACATCCCGACGAGGGGGAGGCCATGTATGCGGCGCACCTCTTTGAGGCTCCGTTCTACATCCTCGGCGGCGGCAGTAACATCCTGTTCACGCACGACTACGAAGGCACCATCATACACCCCGACTTCAAAGGCATCGAGGTGATGGACGATTCCGACACGCACCAGCTTATCCGCGTGGCCGCCGGCGAAGAGTGGGACGATGTGATCCACTACTGCCTCCAACACCGGCTGTACGGGATTGAAAACCTGGTGGGCATCCCCGGCCGCGCAGGCAGCGCCCCCGTGCAGAACATCGGGGCTTACGGCGTGGAGGTCAAAGACTGCATCGACCGCGTGGAAGGCTTCCTCACCGACAATCTGCAACCCTTTGTCTTGTCGGCGGAACAATGCAAATTCGGCTATCGGGATTCCATTTTCAAAAACGGGATGAAGGGAAAATGCCTCATCACCCATGTGTGGTTCCGGCTTTCCAAAGAGGAGCATTACACCCTGACATACAAAGCGTTATCCGATAAAATGGCTCATCAAGATCTTTCTTTGGAGGCCATCACGCAAAGCATCCTCCGCATACGCAACAGCAAACTTCCCGACATCCGAAAGATAGGCTGCGCGGGCAGCTTCTTCAAAAACCCCGTTGTGCCCGAAAGACAATATCGCGAGTTGCTGGCACAACATCCCGACCTTGTCTCCTACCCTGCCGCCGATGGGATGGTGAAACTGGCCGCCGGCCAACTGATTGAGAAAGCTGGATGGAAAGGCAAACGCATCGGCAACGCTGGCGTTTACCCCCAGCAGGCTTTGGTGGTCGTCAACTACGGAGGAGCCCGCCCCGAAGAGATCCAACATCTGTACCAACAGGTGATTCTGGACGTGGAAAAACTATTCAACATTCGCTTAAACCCTGAAGTTAACATCCTGTGATGAAACATTCTATCCGACTAATTCTGCTCATAGCCGTCCTGATTCCCCTCTGCTGCGGGTGCGACTGGTTTCACAAGCCCAAATTCGACGAGGCATTGCTGGCGGGCTATTGGGTCGAGGGCACCGTACACGAATACTACAACGCCAACGGCACGGGCTACACCTGGGACACCGCCGATGACGTGACTGAAGAGGAGGCACAACCCTTCACTTGGGTGCTGGAAGGCTCCACCCTGACACAAAACCACAAAATGACCATGGGCGGCATCGTGCCCAAAACTTACACCGTCACCAAACTGACCGCCTCCATCCTCATGTATCACGACGATTTCGGATCTTTCCATTCTTTCATCAAGCAGTAAAACCATGCGCAAAGGCCTTAAAATCACACTTATAACCCTCGCTTCGCTCCTCGGTCTCTTGGTGGCGGGCATCGGTATTGTGCTGCTGATGGTTTTCACGCCCGCGCGCTTGACGAAAATCGTCAACAAGGAAGCCCCCAACTGGCTCACCTGCGATTTCCATCTCGACAGGGCCGAACTTACATTCTTCAAATCGTTTCCCAAACTCGGCATCGACATCCAAGACGTAACCCTCGTCAACCGCATGTTCGGCGCACCCACCGACACGCTTCTGCATGTGGATCATTGCGTGGCGTCACTCAACGTCCGCAAACTGATGCGCGACAAACACATTGAAGTCAACGAACTCCTGATCAAAAATGGACAACTTAACCTCTTTACCAACAATGTAGGCCAATCCAACCTCAACATTCTCAAACCTTTTAACAAAGACACCACGGATACCACCTCATATTCCTTTCATCTGCAAAAGGTGGAAACCCAGAATGTGGATCTTCGCTATATCAATATAGCCTCCGGCCTTGTAGCCGATGTGGACAATGTAAACCTGACGGCCAACGGCTCCTGGAACGACCCTGACGCCGAAGGAAAAATAAAACTCCTGACAGACCAACTCGTGCTCAAGACTTTACATGACAAAAAAATCATAGCAAAATACGACCAGTTGGATGGGGCTTTCAAAGGCACTCTAAATGATTTGGACCGCTTGGAAGGAACGTTAGACCTCGCGATGGACAAGGCATCCTTTTCGATGGACACCAATGTCTATCTGAACCAACAGGACATAGCGTTGCACTCCGACGTGAAAGCCGCTTGGTCAGAACAGGCTCTACAATTGGAAAACACCCAGCTTACGCTGGACCAATACAAGTTGAACTTGGATGGCACGGTCCGCCGCGACACGGCCGCCAACGACCTTGCCCTGGATCTCAACTATGAAACCGGCAATTGGCCCCTGCACGACGTGCTGGAGATGATTCCCCGCGCGATCATAGGCAATGCCTTGGATGATTTGTCTTTAGACGGCCTCGTACACCTGACAGGACAAGTCAAAGGCCACGTCAACGAACGGCAAAGCCCCATCATCACCACCGATGTCAATTTGGTTAACGGGTCTTTCGCCAAGAAAGACTTTCCTCTTGATTTCCAAAAGATCAATTCCATTTTCCATCTTGACCTGAATCCCAATGACAAGACTTCGGTTCAGATCAAAAAACTGAATGCCTATACGGGGCGTAACTACCTGACCGCCAGGGGCACGATTCAAGACTTGCTGGGAGAGATGCTTTTCGACCTGGCACTGACGGGCGACTTACACATGGAGGATTTCCTGAATATGCTTCCGGAAAAACTCGCGCACAGTTCCGGCAAGGCCAAAGCTGCCGTCAACGTCAAATGCAACTACGACCAAGTGTCCCGTCTGGCCATTGACCAGTGGGTGGCAGACGGCTCTTTCGATTTCACGCAACTGAATCTGGCCTACGGCGATTCGCTGTTCGTCACTTCCCCCGCCCTGAACCTGAAATTCTCCTTCCCTGTCAAGCAGAAACCTTACAAAATCGGAGAATGGATACATACACAAATACAAGCACCAAAACTTCAGGTGCACCAAGTTGGATCAATGGATGTCGCAGCCAACGACGCTCATTTTGACGGATATCTGAATAACCTGATTGACAGCACTTTGCCGTTGAAATTAGGGGTTAAGTATCAGATGGGGAACGTCAACGTGAAAACAGACTCGATAGTAGCCGACCTCAGCCAGCCGGAAGGCACCTTCGCCATGCCTGACAAAAACAAGATGAAACTCGACTATTCCGGCAGCGCGGTTTCCGCCATCTTGAGTCCCGACATGTCTGTGAAGAGCGGTGCCATCACTTTGGAAGCCGTCACCCATTATAACCCCAAGGGCAGCAATGCCTTGATGCAATGGAACCCCACCGCCAAGATGTCCCTCCAAAACGGAGTTGTGACGATTCCAGCCATCGAATACCCGTTAGAACTGCCGAAGGTGGTGGCCGACATCAACCCCCAACAATGCAACATCACCAAAGGCAACGGGAAAATCGGCAATTCCGACTTCTCGCTCAGTGGCAAGATTACCCAAATTGACGACTACTTCAACGGCAAAGGTCTGATAAACGGCACATTGGATTTCACCTCCGACTACATCGACCTGAACCAGATAATGGACATGTTCAGCGGCATGGGCGTTTCGGATTCCGTGATGGCCGAAAAGCCGGCGGATTCGCAGAAAGACCCCTTCATGGTGCCTTACGGCATGAACATCCGCATGAACACTCACATCAAGAAAGCCCTCTACGAGGACACCTACTTCCGCAACATCGGCGGTTTCCTCGATTTGAAGGACGGCACGCTCGTGCTGGAGGAGATGGCCGTCACGCATGACGCCGCCCGCATGCAACTCACCGCCATGTACCAATCACCACGCAAGAACCACCTCTTCCTCGGACTTGACTTCCACCTTTTGGACATCAAAATCGACCAACTCATCGCCTTGATTCCCGAGGTGGACACTATCCTTCCGATGCTGAAGTCGTTCGCCGGCAACGCCGAATTCCATTTCGCCATCGAGACCAACCTCAAATCCAACTACGATCTCAAATACTCTACTCTGCGCGGTGCCGCCGCCATTAACGGACAGAATCTCGTGGTCTTGGACCAGGAGACCTATCGCAACATCGCCAAAAAACTGATGTTCAAGAAAAACACGCCGAATCGCATCGACAGCCTCTCCGCCGAAATGACCATCTTCAAAAACGAGATTGACGTGTATCCTTTCCTGGTTTCCATTGACAAATATCAGGCGATTCTTTCCGGACGGCACAATCTGGACATGAATTACCAGTACAACATCTCGCTGATAAAGCCCATTCGATTAGGGTTGGACATCATCGGCACCGACCGGCTGCGCTTCAAGGTGGGGAAGGCCAAATACGCAACCCTTTTCCGGCCCGAAAGGCAGAACGTGGTGGAACAGAACGTTATGCAACTGAAAAACCGCATTCACGAGGCGCTCAAGGCCAATGTGAAACCGATGCCCGCCGAATAATTTTTTCCACCATCAAAACGAAGCAGAATTATTATTTGCTTTCTCCAAAAAAAAGTGTACCTTTGCCCTCGCAAAAAAAGGATATCCTTATGTTCGATTTCTCCAAGATACGCACCATTGACGATTTCCCGTCACCTGGAATAAAGTTTTATGACATCACCACGTTATTAAACGACAGGGAGGCTTATCATGAGGCCATCAACGATTTGTTGGAGGTGGCCCGAAGCGTCCGTCCTGATGTTGTAGTGGCGTTGGAAACCCGCGGTTTTTTCTTTGGTCCTACCTTGGCGTACCTTTTGGGGGTTCCGTTTGTACCCATCCGCAAGAAAGGCAAGCTGCCCGCCGCCACCTTTTCCGAGAACTACAATCTGGAATATGGCACCGACAGTATCGAAATCCATCAGGACGCTTTCGCTCCGAACCAGCGTGTACTGCTCATCGACGATGTGTTAGCCACCGGAGGCACCATGAGTGCCGCCGTGCGTCTGGTGCAGAAATTCAACCCCGCCTCCATCGACACACTTTTCCTTATCGAACTGAAATTTTTGGAAGGCAGGAAGAAACTTGACAATGTTACTTTACACAGTTTAATACAATTATAATATAAAACATATCAATCAACAAATTTAACACAATGAAGAACATAGATTGGAAAAGTCTGTCATTCGGTTATGTGAAAACCGACTACAATGTACGCTGTTATTTCAGAAACGGCCAATGGGGTGAACTGGAAGTCATGTCTGACGAATACATCCCCATGCACATGGCTGCCTCCTGTCTCCATTACGGTCAGGAAGCGTTTGAAGGCATGAAGGCCTTCAGAGGCAAAGACGGCAAAGTCCGTCTGTTCCGTTGGGAAGAGAACTGGAAACGTCTGAACAGCTCGGCCGACACCATCATGCTGGCCCCCATTCCCCAAGAGCTGTTTTTCGCCGCCCTCGAAAAGGTCATCAAGTTGAATGCCGAGTACATTCCGCCTTACGGAACGGAGGGTTCCCTGTACATCCGTCCGCTGCTGATCGGCACGGGTGCCACCATCGGTGTGAAACCTGCCGACGAATATCTGTTCGTGGTGTTCGTGATGCCGGTCGGACCTTACTTCAAAGAGGGTTTCAAGCCGACCAACATGCAGATTGCCAAGGATTACGACCGCGCCGCCCCGCTGGGCACGGGTCATGTGAAAGTGGGTGGCAACTATGCCGCTTCCCTCCGCGCTGGTGAAAGAGCGCACCATGAGGGCTTCAGCGCCTCCATCTTCGCCGATGCCAAGACCAAGACCTACATCGACGAGGCTGGTCCCGCCAACTTCTTCGGCATCAAGGACGGCAAGTATGTGACTCCGGATTCCGGCTCCATCCTGCCCTCCATCACCAACATGAGCTTGCGCCAGATTGCCGAAGACCTCGGTCTTGTGGTGGAACGCCGTCATGTCAGACTGGACGAGATCGGCACCTTCGAAGAGGCTGGTGCCTGCGGTACCGCCGCCGTCATATCCCCCATCCACATGATCCAGGATCGTGAAACGGGCAAAGAATACGTCATCGCAAAAGACGGCAAACCCGGCCCGTGGAGCATCAAGATGCGCGAAATCCTGATGGGCATCCAGTATGGCGAACTTCCCGACACACACAACTGGTGTACCATCGTGGAATGCTAATCCGTCCACACTCGGACGACAATAAAAAAAGCCCCGCGACTGCGGGGCTTTTTTTATGCGACTAACTCAAATTTCGAATTTAAATATCGGGCTAACTATTTGACCAAGTCAACGATAGCCTTGAATGCCTCAGGATTATTCATCGCGAGGTCGGCGAGGGCTTTGCGGTTGAGCGCGACACCCTTCTTGGCCAGACTGCCCATGAGGACAGAGTAGGACATGCCGTATTCGCGTGCACCCGCGTTGATACGGGTGATCCACAAACTTCTGAAGTTTCTCTTCTTAGCTTTTCTGTCGCGGTAGGCATATTGCTGCCCTTTTTCCCACGAATTGACTGCAACGGTCCAAACGTTTTTACGTTTGCCGAAGTACCCACGGGTACGTTTCAAAATCTTTTTTCTTCTTGCTCTTGAAGCAACATGATTTACTGATCTTGGCATAATTAAGTTCCTTTCTTTTTTACGTCAGCGGTTTAATTTTTAAACTCTTCGATAGCTGATAGTAAAGTTAATTGTTAATAATAAATGTTAGCATTTACCGAGCATCTGCAGAACGGTACGTTCCAGATTCGGTTCGACAATGGCGCTGTAAGCCAGGTTACGTTTTCTCTTTGTGGATTTTTTGGTGAGAATGTGGCTGTGATACGCGTGATGTCTCTTGATTTTTCCGGTGCCGGTCAAAGTGAATCTTTTCTTGACAGCGGATTTCGTTTTAATTTTTGGCATTTCTTCAAATTTTTAAAGTTTATATTAAGAGCTTGTCGCATTCTATTTTTTCTTCGATTTGGGGCTGATCATCATGGTCATGTTCTTGCCGAGCAGTGTCGGCAGCTGGTCCACCTTGCCCACTTCTTCGAGTTGCTGGGCGAAACGGAGCAGGAGCAACTCGCCCTGATCCTTGTAGATGATGGAACGACCCCGGAAGGTCACCATCAGCTTCACCTTGTAGCCGTCCTTCAGGAACTTGATGGCATGATTGCATTTGAAATTGAAATCATGATCGTCCGTCTGCGGGCCCATGTGAATCTCCTTCACCGTGGTTTTGGCACTGTTGGCCTTGATTTCCTTCGCCTTCTTCTTCTGTTCGTAGAGGTATTTCTGGTAATCCATCACCTTACATACCGGCGGATTGGCCTGCGGGGAAATCTCCACCAAGTCCAGCTCGTATTGGTCGGCAATGGCAAGCGCCTCTCGCAAGGAAACAATCTTGGGTTCGAAATTCTCACCCACCACGCGCACGGTCTGGGCTGTTATGTAATTGTTGATACGGTGTTGGGCTTCTTTCTTCGGGCGAGGACCGTTCTGCCTCATACCTCTGCCTGCATTCGGTGTAATATTCAAGGCTCCTTTCTATTAAAAAATTATAATAACTTTATTTATAAATTTTTGGGGCGCAAAAATACACTTTTTTTCATTTACTCGAATTTCCGCGTAATTTTTTTATTTTTGCAGCGTTATACGACAATTATTATCCAAAGACATAATGGTAAGAAAAAAGAACTCTTTCCCTTTCAAATCCCTCATAACAGGCCTTTTCCTGACCGTTTTCGCCCTGACGGCGACGGCACAGCAGTCGGAAATCGGAGCCTTCGGCGGCATCTCCTTCTACTGCGGCGAACTCACCGACAACATCTTCCGCCAGGTGAAACCGGCCGGCGGCCTCATTTACCGCTACAATTTGTCGCCACGTTGGGCTCTGAAAGCCGACATCATCTTCTCCAAAGTCAGCGGCAGCGACGGGAAAACCAACCACAACTACGAACGCAACCTGAACTTCGTCTCCCCGATTTCGGAAATCGGTGTGCAAGCGGAGCTCAATTTCTTCAAACTATACAACGCCACGGGCAAAAACCACTTCACCCCATACATCTTCGCCGGCCTCGCCCTCTTTTCCTTCAACCCGCAGGACTCTCTGCCGGGATCGCCGCTATACAGTCTGCAAAGCCTCGGCACCGAAGGCCAGGGTCTGGAAGGACAAAAGAAGAAATACTCGCTCACCAGCGTGGCCATCCCCTTCGGTATCGGCATCAAGGCCACCTTGGGAAGACATATCGCCATCGGAGCCGAATGGGGTATGCGGTGCACCTTCACCGACTACCTGGATGATGTGGGCGGCGTCTATTACGACAATGACCTGCTGCGCGAACAGCGGGGCGACATCGCCGCCGACCTGGCCGACCGCCGCGTGCCTTCAGCGGAACACCCCGACCTGATTCACGAAGATAATGGCGTACAACGCGGCATTTCTACCACTAAAGATTGGTATTCCTTTGTTGGAATGACATTTACAGTGAAGTTCGGCAATGAAAGCAAAACCTGTGACCTCAAAAATCCGCGTAAGAAAAGACACTGACTATGAACCATACTGACAAGAAATTACCGGCCCACATCGCCATCATCATGGATGGCAACGGACGATGGGCGCAACAACAAGGACACGAACGCACCTTCGGGCACCAGAACGGCGTGGAGGCCGTGCGCAGCGTCATCGAAGGCGCTGGCGAAATGGGCATCCGCTACCTCACTCTCTACGCTTTTTCCACCGAGAACTGGAACCGCCCCAAAGAGGAGGTTGAAATGCTGATGACCCTGCTGGTGAAGTCCATCCACAACGAACTGGAACGCCTGATGGCCAACCATGTGCGCCTTATGATGACCGGCCGCATCAACGACCTGCCCGAAGCCTGCCGCGACGCACTACAGGATGCCATCCGCCAGACCGCCGACAACGACGGCCTGACCGTCGTCCTCGCCCTCAGCTATAGCGGCCGCACCGAGCTCACCGACGCCGTCCGGAAAATCGCCTCCGACTGCGCCCGTGGTCTCCTCAATGCGGACGACATTACCGCGGATGATATTCAACATGCTTTGTATCATCCAGATATCCCCGACCCCGACATCCTGATCCGCACCGGCGGAGAATGCCGCGTGAGCAACTTCCTCCTATGGGAAATTGCCTACACCGAACTCTTCTTCTCCCCCATCATGTGGCCCGACTTCCGCAAAACAGATCTGGCGGAAATCATCAACGCATACCAAAACCGGGAACGACGATACGGAAAAATAGGTGAACAAGTTCGGGAACATTAATATTTTGCGTATCTTTGCCGACTTTTTCCACCCATAGACAATGACCGTTTTTAAACGCTTCTTGATGCTACTGATTCTGGCCTCCGCACTCTTTTGCGGACGGTCCTATGGTCAGGTTGTAGTCGGCGGTGACCAGCCCGACGGTCCTGTCAAAGTGGACTATTCCAACCCTAAAGAGTACGAAATCGGTGGCATTACCTCTTCCGGCACTGCTCCTTTGGATCAACGGCTGCTCTCTTTCCATGTGGGCGACATCATCAAAATCCCCGGCGACCAAATCTCCAAAAGCATCAAATCCCTTTGGAGAACAGGCCTCTACGATGATGTGGAAATCACCGTCACACGCATCAACGGGAACGTGGCTTTCTTAGATGTGCGTCTGGAAGACCGAGCCCGCCTCCTCTCCTTCGGCTTCAAAGGGACTACCAAATCCGAAGAGAACGACCTGCGGGAAAAACTCAATATTTCCCAAGGCAACATCATCAACGACAACATGAAAACCACCTGTGTCAACATTATACGCAAATACTACGTGGACAAGGGCTTCTACAGTTGTGATGTATCCGTACAGGAAATCCCGGATGAGAAGATCAAAAACGCCCGAAGCATCCTTTTCGATATCCATAAGGCAAAAAAAGTCAAGATTGCCAAGATCAACATCAACGGCAACCAGGGGGTGACCAACGCCACCCTCCTGCGCTCAATGAAGGAAACAAAAGAGAAATTCCTCTTCATGCCCATGTACAAGGCCGATACTGCCATTGCCTACACGCTCAAACACAAAGGCTATTATCAGTCAAAGGACATGTTCGATCATTTGGACGACTATTTCTCCAACCGTGTAAAACTCCGCATCTTCAAGAAATCCAAGTTCATCCGTGATTCCTACGAGAAAGACAAAGTCAACCTCATCAACAAATACAATGAGTTAGGCTACCGAGATGCCGTCATCGTGCGCGACACTTACTATGTGAAGGACAACAACATACACATTGACATTGATGTCAATGAGGGTCCGAGATACTATTTCCGCAACATCACCTTCGTGGGCAACACCATATATTCCACCTCCCTGCTGAAGCAGTTGCTTGGCATCAGCAAGGGAGATGTCTATAACCAAAGCTTGCTCACCAAAAACCTGACCATGAAAGAGGACGGCGATGACCTTGCCTCGTTGTACATGAACAACGGTTATCTGTTTTTCAATGCCAATCCGGTGGAGGTGGCCGTTGAGAACGACTCCATTGACATTGAGATCCGAATCCGCGAGGGCAAACAGGCCAAATACAACAAAATCACCATTTCGGGCAACACGAAGACGAACGACAACGTCATCATGCGCGAAATCACCACCATTCCGGGCAAGTTGTTCAACCGGGCCGACATCATCCGCACCCAGCAGGTGCTCATGTCGTTAGGTTATTTCAACCAAGAAAAAATGGATGTGCAACCCAAGCCGAATGAGGCGGATGGAACCGTGGACATCAACTATGTGGTGGAGGAGACCTCCTCGGACCAGCTCTCCCTGAGTGCCGGTTACGGCGCCACCGGCTTTGTCATCACCGCCGGTATCGCCTTCAACAACTTCTCCACCAAGAAATTGTTCAAAAAAGAGGCTTGGACCCCCATTCCGGGCGGCGACGGGCAGCGTCTTTCCCTCAACGTCTCCACCAACGGTTCCTGGTACCAATACTACAACCTCTCCTTCACCGAACCCTGGTTAGGAGGCAAGAAGCCCAATGCCCTCACGTTAGGCGTTTATTTCCAGAAACAGACCAACAACCACAGAAAATCCGACGATTCCTATCGTGCCAGCAGCATCGCAGGTGCATCCCTGTCGTTAGCCAGCCAGCTCAAGTGGCCCGACGACTACTTCCAGATGTCGCACACGATCTCATACGAATACTACAAAGTGAAAAACTGGGCGGGCTACTATTTCTTCACTAACGGCTACGCCAACAGTTTGAGTTACATATTCACGCTGTCGCGCAACTCCGTCAACGCGCCCATTTACCCGCGCGAAGGCTCCAGCCTCATGTTCAGCGTGCAGGTCACGCCACCATACTCCCTGTTCAACGGCAAGGATTACACCACCGCCACCGATCAGGAGAAATTCAGATGGATGGAGTTCCACAAATGGAAGTTCAACGCCTCCTGGTTCACACGCATCGTGCAGAATCTGGTGCTGAACGTGCGCTTCAAAATGGGCTTCATGGGGTGTTATAACCAGGATATCGGCATCACCCCGTTCGGACGCTTCTATCTTGGTGGTGACGGATTGTCCACATACGCATACGACGGCCGCGAGGTGATCGGTATGCGCGGATACGACGACGAGGTTCTGTCGCCCTACATTGACGGCTCCTCCATAGGTGCCAGCATCTACAACAAGTTCACCGCCGAGCTCCGCTACCCCATCTCCCTGAACCCGTCGGCCACCGTCTATGTGCTCGCCTTCGTGGAGGCCGGAAAAGGCTGGATTGACAAACGGCAATACAACCCGTTCAACCTGTACAAGTCTGCCGGTCTGGGTGTGCGCGTCTATCTGCCAATGTTCGGCCTGCTCGGCTTCGACTGGGGCTACGGTTTCGACCCCGTGCCCGGCAGGAGCTCCTCCAGCTGGGGCAGCCACTTCCACATCTCCATCAACCAATCTATCGATTAAACTTATGCTGAAACAATAAATCCAACGCCCATTCGTTTGCAAATCAAAATTCCAAAAAAATGAAAAAAATAATACTCTCCACCCTGATGTTAATGCTGGCGCTGACCGGATTCTGTCAGAAATACGCCTACATCAATTCCGAATACATCCTTTCCAAACTGTCGGAATACAAAGAGGCCCAGGCAGAACTGGACCGCGTGGCTGTGCAGTGGCAGAAAGAGATAGAGGCCAAATTCGCCGCTATCGACTCCATGTACAAAAAATACCAAGTGGAGGCCATCACCATGCCCGACCAGATCAAGAAAAACCGCGAAGATGCCATCATCGCCCAGGAAAAAGCCGCCAAAGAGCTGCAAAAGAAACGCTTCGGCCAGAACGGCGACCTCTTCAAGAAACGGGAGGAACTGGTGAAACCCATCCAGGACCGTGTCATCAGCACCATCAACGACTACGCCAAGGAAAAAGGCTATGCTTTCGTGTTTGACACCGCTGGTGAGATGACCATCATCTACGCCGACCCCAAATGGGACATCAACGATGTCATCCTGCAAAAGTTAGGAGTCTCAGCATCGTCCGACATGGATGATTAATATATAATTATGTAAAACACTAATACTCAAAAAAACTGTTCAATGAAAAAAATCTTATTGCTTATAGCAGCTGTTGCCATGTTCTCCGTCAACGTGGCTGATGCCCAGAAATACGGGCATGTCAATTCCGGGGACATTTTGGAAGTGATGCCGGGAATTGACTCCCTGCAAATCAAACTGACCGCCTTTCAGGCTGATTTACAGACCATGTACGAAAGCATGATGACCGAATATCAGCAGAAAAAGGACAAATTCGACCGTGAGGTGGGCACCATGTCGTCCGCCGTCCGTCAGGTGCGGGAGAAGGAGTTGCAAGACCTTGGCACGCGCATTCAGGAATTTCAGGCCAACGCTCAGCAAGATCTGGAAGACAAACAATACGAGCTGGCCAAGCCGTACCAGGATGCCATCCAGAATGCCATCAACAAGGTGGCGAAAGAACATGGCTATGCCTACATCTTCGACACTAAAATACTGCTTTACTATGGCAATGGAGATGACATCACCCCGTTGGTCAAGAAAGAGTTAGGCATCAAATAAGGAGGAACGGATATGAAGAAACTAATTATCATCGTTTGCCTGCTGGCCGGCATCGCCACCGGTTTTGCCCAAAAGGCGAAATTCGGGCATGTGGACTACGCCGCCATCATGAAAGAGATGCCCGGCATTGACACCGCACAGAGCAAACTGGCTGATTTCCAGCAGGAGTTGGAAGAGACCGGACAGGCAATGGTAAACGAATTCAAGGAAAAAGAGGCCAAATACACGCAACTGGCCGCATCGGGAGCCTCCGCCGCCATCCTGAAAGTCCGCGAGGATGAAATCACCAAGCTGTATGCCCGTCTGCAGGAGTTCGTGGCCAACAGCGAGGCCGAGCTTCAAACCAAGCAAGTGGAATTGTTGAAGCCCTTCCAGTCCAAGCTGCTGGATGCCATCAAGGCGGTGGCCGAAAAGGGAAGCTACACGTATGTGTTTGACATCTCCACGCTGGCATTTTACGCCGACAGCGACGACCTGACCTCGGCCGTCCGCACACAACTCGGCATCAAATAATAACCCTTCGTTCAATTCAACAAAAAAGGCGCGGTGAAGACCGCGCCTTTTTTATTCTACCATTGTTTCAATTACTCCAAGCTGATAGCTTCGCAAGGACATACGTCAGCACAAGCGCCGCATTCGATGCAGAGATCAGGATTGATGGAATAAGGAGTGCCTTCGGAGATAGCCTCTTGAGGGCATTCGCCTGCGCAAGTACCACAGGATGCGCAGAGATCAGGATTGATTTTGTAAGCCATTTTTTTATAAATTTTGTTGTTGTTTTTCGGCGGCAAAAATACACTTTTTATTGATATTTCAACCTATTCCGATTTACATTTATAATGAGGGGTTATTTGTTGTGTAACCACCTGTTTTCCAATTACCTTGATATTCCACACAATTCAAATCCTTCAATTTTTTTATATAACGCTCCACCGATCCCTTGGCAAAACCCGTGCCAGAAACAATCTGAAAAACCTTGCAACTCGGATGGGATTCTATGTACTGGTATATCTCTTTCAACTTCTTATGTTTGGCGAAAATAGACTCCAACGAGGCTCCGTCAAACGCTCCCGACAAGTCGGAAAAATCCTCCTCGTTCTCCGCCTCCCTCATATCAACCCCCAATTGGCCGACTTTCTCCACCACAATATCCTTCCGGACAGATGAGACAGGCAACACCAGACTTTTTCCTCTTTCTAATTCCCCAATGGATACACTTTGGCCAGTATAAGCATCCACATAGTACATATTAACCAAATGGCATCTGGAAATACGGAGGAAAAGGTCATCACCCAACAATTCCTCCATATTTCTCATGGAATCAAAGCGATAGTATTTTTCACCGGATATCATAAAAATATTGGCCATGTTCTGATCCTGCTCACAATACAGGATATCCTGGATTTTGATAAACACGATCTCATTTTGCAAATTCCGGACATCGATGTATTGGATTTGTGCTTTCAGCGCCAAGGCCTTCTTGCGGGCAATGGAGAGTTCCCGCCACAAGACCGTGACGAAAAACATAAAAGAAAAGAGACCTAAGTTACGGAACAACACCAACAAACTGAAAGTCATGATCATTTTTGATCCTGGCATGGATGTACTGTAAATGGACCGCTTGATATTCGGTAACACCAGTGTCATTTCTCCTGCCGTCAAGAGCAAGATCAAAACGGCGGACAGCAGCCAGAACCATTGGAAACGGTTACGGAAATATAACTTGGGAATCAACAGAAGTTGCTCCACAAGAAGGGCAACCACAACAAACGTCCCAACCAGATACTCTTTGTACAAAGCCGTGCAGGCTACCGGACGGATAAAACTGTTTCGGCCAAAAAAAATGATGAGGAGTACATAAAAAAGAGCAAATAGAAGGACCTGTAGATTGCGATTGCGATTGGTGTTTTCCATATTTTTGTATTTTGAACTTTTTATTTACAACTGCAAAAATATAAAATTAATCGCAGAAACAATATACCCTCACAGTTTCGCCACCCGCTTCACCACCGCGCCGCTGTCCGTCTCCACGCGCAGCACATACACGCCCGCGCACAACTCATGAACATCAACCTCCGCCATGTTGGCATTCACATTTATAGTCCTCAACAGCTTGCCGTAAACGTCGTAAAGCCGTATCCTATTCACTATACCCTGTTCACTGACCACTGTAAACTGCGTCTGCGTGGGATTGGGGAAAACCATCACATCTTCCAGACCAGTGCCGACGGAGCCACCGCCCAATGAGAGCGATTTCAGAGTAAGCGTAGGGGCGGAAGTTTATAGCTCGTGCGCAGTTGCGGAAGGAGGCGTCCGTGGCGGAGAGGATGCCGCCGGTGTGGAGGGTGTCATTCTCGTCTGCGCCGAGGATGATGCCGCAGCGTGCATGCTCGATGACGGCCCCGTTGCGCAGTTCCACACTGCCTTGGTTTTGGGCTATCTGCCGTTTGTCCGGATGTCCCAGCACGGTGATGCCGGGCCACATCTCCGCATCGCAGGCGGTGGTGAGCGTGCCGCCATCCACCACAAGCTTCCCGCCGGGCCGTACGATGATGCGGGCGGAATCACTTATGTTTAGAATACCAAATATCAATAGCGTTTGAAGAGAATCAACAATTAAATCAGTATTTATCGTATAAATAGAGTTATTAGATGAATTATACGACAATCCAAATTGTTCAACCCCGTTGATGCTTTCTGGTTCAACACCAACTACTTTCCATGCTTGAAGAATGGAAATTTTCATTTCTTCGGGATTTTGGAAAATTTCTGCTGCGTCTAAAGTTGCTTGACAAATATCAGAATATTCCATATCATGGAAAAAATGACTTCTTTCACAATAATATAACAACTTTGAAATTGAATCAATTGGTAATGCAGGAAAGGAGTAACAGGTCCCATCACAGCCTATATCTGAAAAACCATGTGAAAGCAAATAAAACCAATGAGATATAATGCCACTTTGTTGATATGCCTGTCCGGATACCTCTTGGCAGGTATTTTCATTCATAAATATTTCAGCATTTGTATCTGTTGGATTTGACAGATTTCTAATACAAGTATGTCCAGATGTTGGAAGGACAACATCTTCTCCGATTTTCCATATTTTGTCTTCATTATCAGGATAAACATTATGAGTTATTATGGCCGACCAAATATCAGCACACGCTTCGGCTAATCGATTATCTTTGATGTTATGATTTGGTTGAGTGGAAAAAAATGGATGCCAAGATTGAAAAGAGAATATGTGAGCATACTCATGAACAACTTCATCAATTGAAGACCTTGCATTATGTGTAGTTCCTTGGGATCCAATTACGATAGCATTTCTATAAATTGGAACAGGTTGAGGAGGAACATCTTTAGAGTATAACATGTTTTCACATAAAACCTGAGTCCAGTGAGTGTTATCTAAAAAAGTGTTGGAGGCAATATAAATTGGTGTTAAAGTGTCGCAAATATAATAACCTAAATTAGTGTAATTTCGTTGAAAATATCCCTTGGGACAATTAAATCTATTCCGAAGATAATAAACATATTCACTGGCAGACCAATACGCATCTAACATATAATTAGGGTATATTCCATTAGTGTCCTGTCCCCACACACTGGAGTTATTATAAAAAGTATTAATACAAGAGCTTAAATCCGTTACATTTGGTTCAACCTTAAGAATATCAATAGCGGCATCATAGTCACGTAAAATAAAGGCAGAATCACTACCCCATAACACCCCAGTGTTAAACCCTTGTCGAACGCCATTATATTGAGTAAAAAAGGTTGCATTGAAACCAGCTCCTGCAAAATAATCCTCTTTTATCACTGATAAATCAGATGCGGAAATGTATAATAAAACATTTGTGCTGATTTGGTGAATTTTGTAACATAAACATAGATTACCGAAATTGTCCTTGGTTATTACAGAAGATATGATATAACCATCTGTATGTTCATAATCATTATAGTAGCTTTGGTATTTGCTTATTATATCTTCGTGATTATATTGATTAATTGTAGGTAATTCATTTATTGTTTCATAATTACCGCAAAAGCGAATGATACTATTGTTATGAATGGTTAATCGAACAAGTGTGTTTTCTACAAGATATTCATTATATGTTTGAACATATTTGATATACGTATAGGCTGAATCAGGTGAATAAACAGTATCAATAGCAATAAATTGATTGGAATTATCTAATTCTAAAAAAATAGAAAAAAAAGACTCTGGTGAAATTCCTCGATAATTATTCTCTTCAAATACGGCGTATTTAATCATACTATCATTTGTGAAATGAATAATAGATTGTGCGTTATCAATAAAATAGCACGCGAGAAAACAGACAATAAGAAACAAGTATTTTTTCATATATTAAAATGTTTTAATTGATTTTTACGATTTTTGCTGCGTTTTCAACATTTTGTTTTCCTATCACTTTTAAAAAGTAATATCCTTCTGGCAGGCAAGATAAATCCAGTATAGAACACTCGTTTTGAACAGGGTGAGAAAGAAGACAGTGTCCTAAAGAGTTATAAACAAGGATTAAACAAGCGTTCTTTGGGTTACACCTAACGTGAGTGATTCCTTTTGTAGGGTTAGGATAAATCACAATAGGATTCCTCTCATATTCCTCTGTCAGAGTGCAGTCCTCATGAAAGCTGAAATTCCCTTGCTCTGACCAAACTGGGGACTCATGATATGACGCAAGCGTATGACAGGGAATAGTGAATTGTATCGGATATGATGGGAATGTGTTACTATGGATGACAGGAGGAAGCTCACATTCCATAGTCACACGTTCCAAACCTACATTGAAAACTTCCGTTCCAAATTGGATGACTTGTCTTGGAATGGTGATTTCAAACAATTGTGATGTGGCGGAAAAGGATTCGGTATCAATGGTTTCCAAAGACAAAGGTAATAGTATTGATTTAAGGGAATCGCATCCTGCAAAACACCGTTTAGGGATGGCGGTCACTCCTTCGGGTATGATTATCGAATCCAAGCCAGTCAATTCAAAACAGGATTTTCCCAATGCAACCAAATTGTTAGGTAGTTGCAGGGTTCTCAGATTTTTGAAAAAAGCCAGACAATGGTTTCCCAACACCAATGGAGAGGTCCCTTCTTGAAAACCAACATATCGGCACTCTATTTCCGGTAATGGCATGAAAAACGTATCATAAAGCATGACTCCCAACTTTTGCAAAGAAGAAGGGAAGAAGAGACTGTCTATCTTATCCGCCCTAAAAGCAAAATCCTCAATTTCTATCAGTCCTTCATGAAACGCTATGTGTTCCAGCGGACAGTTCCAGAAGGTGTAACCTTGAAGCACAGACACCCCGCATGGAATGTCAATATTATTCATAGGGCAACCGGCAAATGCCATCCGTCCTAACCAAGAAAGTGTATCAGGCAGCACCACATGTTCCAATGGTGTACCGGTAAAAGCACCGTAACTGATCTGTCGGACATTGGGCATAATAATCTCCGAAACGCTTGAAATATAGAATGCAGCGGTATCTATCATGACGATAGTCGTAGGAAGGACTACTTTCCGGATTCCCCGTTGCAGATAAAAGGCTTCATTGTCAACGGAGGTGACAGAATATATTATGCCATCATACGTTACCTCCGATGGGATAGATAACAGGGAATCATAGGTATATAGCGGATAGGCATAGCCCGACTGGCCGACATCGCTGGCACTTTGAGGTGCGTGCAGAGAATGAAATAGAGAATCCATACATCGTGTCACAGCCACCGTATAAGGGGCAGACGAGGAGGTTATCCGATAGTACAGTGTGTCGCCATCCGCATTCACCGCCTTGAAATCGTACGGCGGATACGCACTTTGGGCCTTGGCCGCCCAAGAACAAAGCAAGAGGAGGGCGAGGAAAAGGTTTTGCTTTTTCATATGCTTGGGGATTTGATGTTATAGTTAAGAAGTTAAGGGACTAAGGAGTTAAGGGGGTGTTGGCGGTTTGTTATTGGCCGTTGGCTGTTGGCTTTGGAGTTAAGAAGTTAAGGAACTAAGGAGTTAAGGGGTTGGCGCTGCATAATCATTCATTTTCAATACAAGTAATTTTGTAAACCCACCATGTCTCATCAGGACTTAATGGAATAACGAAGTGAAACCAACCATTTACATGAGGCACTCTTTCAAGGCTAACTTTTACATTGAGAGTATCTTCTGTTTGGAATGCCCTTGGTATTGGCCCAAACACTTCATATAAACCCCAACCACCGTTAGTGATATCTATAATCACATGAGCCTTTATTGTATATTTTTTCCCGTTATGAATATTTTTGACCGTATAGGGTTCTTTCAGGTAAACAAATTTGGCTGAATCTCCGTATTCGCAATCGTGTCGTGTACAGGACACCGTTGCCAATCCAACCAAAATCATGATAACTGTTTGTGTTAGTCGTCTTTTCATAACAACTGTAAAGATATAACCTATTATAAAACCACCACTTTCTTTGTATAATCGCCTGCCCGCACAATGTATAAGCCCGGATGCAGCGGGATGAAGGTGCTGTTGCCCTGATGGTGGGTGCGGCACACACAGCGCCCCTGCATATCGGTCACTTCCACCATAGTGGACTTCCCCTCATACTCTATCCTTACGCCACCGTTGCCTCCCACAATCTGACACTCCGGCCCGTTCTGAACGGAAACCCCAACACCCCCGGGACGTATTTCTAAGTAGTTGCTAATTACGAAAGCCCACTCGCCATTGAGTAATATTATGCATCTAACAGGGTCGAATATCGCATCAGCAGGTTCCACAATATGACAACTGTTAAGATACCAATATGTTATTAAGTTTGTGCATGTTGGTGCCGAAACGATTAAAGTGCTGTTGTTTATATATAAAGAGGTATAAACATAATCATCTCCTCCCATAAAATCATAAAAGGCATTAATTCCAGTTTCAGGTGCCGAAATCGTTACGGTAACGTTTTCTTCCATACTGAAAAATGGTGTCCTACTCGCATAAATGGCATCAAAAACTGGCGAATTAATCTCCAGATTCCCAGGACCATAAATTGAACAGGAATCGGAATTAATATCCAGGAAACCTATAATAGAGTTGTTACCAAACATCCGCATTTTAACATAGTTGTTCATTGGCCATCCACCCAGAATCACATCCCCATTGATAGTTGCATTATGGAATGTTAACAAATGAGTCTCCGCATCAAAGGAGACATGTCCTGAGATGTTGGGGCCCGTAATGCTGTCATCGGATTGGAATACATCCACCCCTCCGATAGTAACGAAGGGCCACGGATCCTGTCCCCGCCCGGCAAGGGCCAGGGAGAGGAGGAGGGCGAGGAATAAGGTTTGCTTTTTCATGTGTTTGGGGTTTAGTTGTTGGCCGTTAGCTATTGGCCGTTGGCTTTTGGCTTTTTCTCTAAACTATAAACTATAAACTCTAAACTTAATAGTTGGAGAATACGTGCGACAAAGATAGACATTTATTTTCGAAATTGGGACTGACGAAAAGTGAGGGTACCCTCACTTTCGTCAAATATTCGTCATATTTTCCGGAATTTCACCCCATATATCGCATTTTCACCCCAAAAAGATGGAAATTTCACCTTTTTGTCCAACAAATGAAAAAAAGGTCCGGAAAAATGCTCTTGCCATTTCGCACATGTATGCCTTTCGCGGCGGGCAAGAAAACCATTGGGAAAAACAAACCCATAGGAGATGTGTGATTTAGTATTATTTATATATTTGTAAAAACATTATAAATATGAATCTATCAAGCTATCCTCTGATAAAAATCCTGTTTCCGTATGTTATCGGAGTATTATGGGCCTATTATGGCTCATTATCATGGGATTATGGCAGAATTTTGATGATTTTTATTGGAATAATTCTGCTTTTTTCAATGGTTTTCATCCGTTTTCGGCATTATAAATGGCAGAGCTTGAAAACATTTCTCGTCCTCGTGGGGTTCTTGTTTGCGGGCATGGCCGCCACTATTCTCCGAATTTCGCCGCACCGTTCCGAAAATCAGATGCAAGCCTTGGCGCACGAGACCTGCTGGACGGCCCGTATCATCGACTTTCCCGTGGAGCGTGAAAAAAGCATGAAAACCGTGGTGGAAATCCTGCAGTCGGCCTCCGGTCAGCCACTACAGGAAAAGATGCTCCTGTACGTGCAAAAGGATTCGTTGGCTCAGAGACTACGATACGGCGATTTGCTGTACGTGGCGTTCAAACCAAAAGAAATCATGCAACCCGAAAATCCGGATGCTTTTGACAATCAAAAATATATGAGCCGAAAAGGTATCTTCTTCACAGGTTATGCGGGAAATAGACATTGGGAAAAAATCGGGCGGAAGGTGCCGAACCTTTTCCGGGAAGTGTCGCGCAGGATGCAGCAGCGTCTCTCGCAGACCTTTGTCCTGACGGGTATGTCGGGGCGGGAATACGACATCATCCGCGCCATCCTGTTGGGCGACGATGACACGATGGAACCCGACCTGAAAGCCTCCTACGCTGCCGCCGGCGTGAGCCACATACTCTGCGTTTCCGGCATGCACGTGGGCATCATCTTTATGATTATCGACTTTTTACTCAAACCGTTGGACCTGTTCCGAAGTACCCGCATCCTCAAAGTGCTGCTACTGTTGGCCGTCATCTGGCTGTATGCTGGCATCACAGGACTGTCACCCTCCGTCACGCGTTCGGCCACTATGTTCACCTTTGTGTCTGTCGGTTCCTTGATGCGACGCAACACAAACGTATTTCATAGTCTGTTAGCATCGTTATTCATCTTATTAGTGATTAATCCATTATATATATTTGAGGTGGGATTCCAACTCAGCTACAGCGCTGTATTCAGCATCGTGTGGTTTCAGCCCGTCATTGCCGGATTATACACTTGCAAAACCCGAATCGGGCGCTATTTTTGGGAACTGCTGTCGGTATCAATAGCGGCCCAAATCGGCACATTCCCCATTTCCATTTACTACTTCGGACAATTTCCTAACTACTTCATTCTCTCCAACTTATCGGTCATAACACTCTCTTTTATTGTGATGATTACCGGCATATTTCTATTGTCGGTATCTTGGGTCCCGATCTTGGCGAAATGGGGAGCATGGCTTCTGACCAAAGAGATCCGACTGATGAATGGCATCATCTCTTTTATTGAAAAACTGCCCGGCTCCGTCACCACAAATATCGATTATTCCTTCCCACAGGTTATATTTCTTTATATGTGTATCTTATTGATTTTAATTACTTTAAAATATCATCGTCGCATAACCGGATGGTTGGCGTATGCAAGTTTTGCACTATTTTCTTTCTGTTTCGGCATACGGAAAATGGAGCTTTTGCGACAGGATGACGTGACCGTATATGCCATTCGGAACGTGAGTGCTATTGATTTCTGTTACCGGCAACAGGCGATTCTCTTTTCGGATTCCATTCGCAATGAAGAGGACAGCCTGTACGGCTATTCCATCCGAAACCATGCCAGAAAACAACATGCTGACCGACAATTCGTGTCTGTGGACACATCAGCGTTTGATGCGACATTTCTCTGTAAACGAGGCCCCTTCATCCGATATGGAGATAAAACGTTCTTCCTTTTGAAACGAAAGGAACGCCTGCACCAAACTACGTTGAAAGCGACTGTGGATGTGCTGATTCTCCAACATAACCCAGTTCAGAAGCCAGAAGAGGTGGCCGCCATTCTGACATTCAAGAAAGTCATGGCTGATAAAACCGTAAGTAATTATTATAAGGAAAGATGGCGGAAATGGTGCAAGGAAAGAGGAGTGGAATTTCAGGAATGAAATAGTTCAACAGATTGACGTGAAGTTTATTCCCAGCGTACGGCAGCTGTCGGGGTGATTTTACGGGCCACCACCCATGCGGGAAAGAGCAGCACCGCCGCGCACAACACAAACACGCCCACATTGAGCAGACAGACCGCCCCTATATGAAAATGAACCGGTATGAAATCCACATAATAGGTTTCCGGATTGAGTTTTATAAAATGAAAACGTTGCTGAAGCAATCCGAAAGTGATGGCCACGGCATCCCCGATGAGCATCCCCTTCAGCAGGATGTTGCAGGCCACTAACACAAAGGTCTGCACTAACGTTTTGGTTTTCAATCCCATCGTTTTTAATAGCCCGATGGTGCGTGTCTGTTCCAACACCACAATGAAGAAAATGGACAGCATAGTCACGATACAGACGCAGGTGGTGATGATAAGAAGCACCGCCACATTGGTATCGAAAAGGGCTATCCATTCAAAGATCTCCGGATAAATCTGCCGGATGGTTTCCGCCTTGAGCTCCGGGTTGATATGATGATGGATATAGTCGCCCATCTCCTCTAACTTGTCGTAATCCCGTATCAGCACTTCCATGCCGCTGATCTGGTTCTCATCCCAGTCGTTGAGGCGCTGCACCTGCCGGATGTCCACTAAGGCGAACATGTTGTCGTACTCCGGAAGCCCCGTGTGGTAGATGCCTGCCACGGTGAAGCTCCGCGCGCGCGGCGGGTCCTGCACAAAATAGGTCTGCACCTTGTCGCCGACATGCAGTTTTAGCTTATCTGACATCTGCTTGGAAATCACAATCTGGCGGCTGGCGGCAGTGTCGCCCAATTGCAATAGTTCGCCATCCACGAGATTTTTGCGGAACTGTTCCGCATGAAAGGTCTGATCCAAACCCTTCAGAACCACGCCTTCCACCTGGTCGGTGGTTTTTATCACGCCCACCTTCGTGGCATAATGCTGAATATCAGCCACCTCCGGATGTTGTCGGATTTGCCGGACAAAGGGCTGGTTCTTGTCGAATGGAACCTGCTCGTAGGAGTAGTTCTGATCGAAATGGGTGATGCGGATATGCGACCCCATGGCGATCACCTTGTCACGAATCGCCTGTTTATAGCCCGATGTGATGCCTATAGCCAACATCATGATGACAACACCAATGGAGACTCCCATCACCGACAAGCGTATGATGGGACGGGAAAAACGATTCCCCTTATCCTTCAGAATCCGGCGGGCCAGCAGAAACGGGACGGGCAGACGCGACATGACAATGTTAAAAATCCACCGAGACGCCTATACGGGCAAACATCGGAAGGAACTTCTTATAATAATTGTTCTCATTCTGAACAGGATAGATAACATACAGGGCATACATGCGAACATTGTTGGAAAGATACGACTGAAAGCCGATGCCCAACGCCAGTGCATGTACATTACGACGCTCGAAAATCGGATTGCCTTGGTCATCTATGTCTATCCACTCCGGGTAGTTCAGGTATTCATAGCCGACACGACCGGTCAGATAGTTCACCACGGTAGCCTCGGCGAACGCAGTGGCACCAAAAGAGTGTATCACCTTCATCAACGAGGTGTTATAGGACAACTCGTAGCGGGGTCCCACGCCGAAACGGAGCCAGTTGGTGGCATATACGCCCGCTTCGGGTGTGAGGGAAAAGTAGTATCCGAAATTGGAGTTGATATTGCCGCCCGCGAAAAAGCGGAGTTTGTTTTCTGTATTGTTAGGGCGGGCGTTCTGCTGTGCGTTGCGCAGGGCGCGGGGCAGTGTAGGGGTCTGTGCTCCTGCGGAAAGTACCGTGAACAGAACCAACAATAGGGTTGCGATTTTTTTCATAACATATAATATAAATGTAGAGACGCGGCGCGCCGCGTCTCTACAACAGGGGTTTGCAAAACATTAGAATTTGTTGCCGGCAGCCTGGCAGGCCGTGATGGCCACAAGGCTGACGATGTCGTCCACGGAGCAACCGCGGGAAAGGTCGTTGATGGGGGCTGCCATACCCTGCATCACCGGTCCGATGGCGTCGGCACCGGCCATGCGCTGCACGAGTTTGTAGGCGATGTTGCCCACCTCAAGAGACGGGAACACCAACACATTGGCCTTGCCGGCGACAGGGCTGCCCGGAGCCTTCTTGGCTGCCACCTCGGGAATGATAGCGGCATCAGCCTGCAAATCACCGTCAATCACCAAGTTGGGATCCATTTCTTTGGCGATGCGGGTGGCGTTGACCACCTTGTCAACGAGTTCGTGCTTGGCAGAGCCCTTGGTGGAGAAGCTCAGCATGGCCACTCTCGGCTCAATGCCGGCGATGGTGCGGGCCGTCTGGGCGGTCACCACTGCGATCTGGGCCAGCTTGTTTTCATCCGTGTTCGGGTCAGCGGCACAGTCGGCAAACACCATGATGCCGTCATCGCCCCATTTCTTGTCGGGGAAGCACATGATGAACGCACCGGAAACCACGGAGATACCCGGCAGGGTCTTCACAATCTGGAAAGCGGGACGGAGCACGTCGCCCGTGGCATGTTGCGCACCCGTGACCTCACCATCGGCATCGCCGTTCTTGATGAGCAGCGTACCCAAGTACAACGGATCCTCCACCAACTTGCGGGCCTCCTCAATGGTCATGCCTTTTTTCTTGCGGATTTCGCAAAGCATCTCGGCATAAAATTCTTTTTTGGGGTTGTCCATGGGGTCGATGATCTCGGCCTTGCCGATGTTCTTCAAGCCCCATTCGGCAGCCTGGGCCTCGATTTTGGCCTTGTTGCCCAATAAGATGATGCCGGCATATCCTTTGTCAAGGATGATGTCAGCCGCTTTCAATGTTCTTTCCTCTTCGCCTTCGGCCAGCACGATGCGCTTGTTGGCACTGATGGCATTCTGTTTGATTTTGTCGATTAAATTCATAGTAAAAATTCCTTGTTGTTATACTGTAAAATTAATATCTGTTTTTTCGGCTATTCGGCCAGCACCAGCACATTGCCGTCCAACACTTCCGCCACGCCTCCGTTGATGTCGAAGAACTGCTGCTGTTTGGCGGTGTCCTCGATTTTGATGCGGCCCTTTTGCAAGGCGGCCACCAGCGGGGCATGATGGTCCAGGATTTCAAACAGGCCATCAATGCCCGGCATCTGCACCAGCGTGACCTCACCGGAAAACACCGATTTGTCGGGGGTTCTGATTTCCAATTTCATAGCCGTTTATTTAGAAGCTGCCAGTTCTTTTTCTCCCTTTTCAATAGCCTCCTCGATGGTGCCCACCAGGTTGAAGGCCGTTTCGGGCAGGTGGTCGAGTTCGCCGTCCAGAATCATGTTGAAGCCCTTGATGGTATCCTCAATGCGGACGAATTTTCCGGGGATGCCGGTGAACTGTTCGGCCACGAAGAAGGGTTGCGACATGAATCGTTGCACGCGGCGGGCGCGGTTCACCGTCTTGCGGTCCTCTTCGGAGAGTTCTTCCATACCGAGGATGGCGATGATGTCCTGCAATTCCTTGTAGCGTTGCAGCGTCTCCTTCACCCGCTGGGCGGTGCGGTAATGCTCCTCGCCCACGATGTCGGGAGAGAGGATACGCGAGGTGGAATCCAGCGGATCCACGGCGGGATAGATACCCAGCTCGGAAATCTTACGGCTCAGCACCGTGGTAGCGTCCAAGTGGGAGAACGTGGTGGCGGGCGCGGGGTCCGTCAAGTCGTCGGCGGGCACGTAGATGGCCTGCACCGAGGTAATGGAGCCGCGCTTGGTGGAGGTGATGCGTTCCTGCATGGTACCCATCTCCGTGGCCAGCGTCGGCTGGTAGCCCACGGCGGAAGGCATACGGCCCAGCAAGGCGGAAACCTCGGAGCCGGCCTGTGTGAAACGGAAGATGTTGTCCACGAAGAAAAGGATGTCGCGACCGCCAGTGGTGTCGTCGCCGTCGCGGTAGCCTTCGGCGACCGTCAGGCCAGAGAGGGCCACGCGGGCACGTGCCCCGGGCGGCTCATTCATCTGGCCGAACACCAGCGTGGCCTGCGACTTGGCCAACTCGTCTTTATTGACCTTGGAGAGGTCCCAGCCGCCGGCTTTCATGCTCTCCAAGAAGTCATCGCCATAGCGGATGACCTTGGATTCGAGCATCTCCCGAAGCAGGTCGTTACCCTCGCGCGTACGCTCGCCCACACCGGTGAAGACCGTCATACCGCCGTAGTTCTTGGCGATATTGTGGATCATCTCCATGATGAGCACCGTCTTGCCCACACCGGCGCCGCCGAAGAGACCGATCTTGCCGCCCTTGGCGTACGGTTCGATCAGGTCGATGACCTTGATACCGGTATAGAAGACCTCCTGAGAGGTGGACAAGTTGTCGAATGTGGGTGGCTCGCGGTGGATGTCGCTGCGTTTGGTGGAGGCATCCACCTGGCCGATGCCGTCGATGGTGTTGCCGATCACATTGAGCAGACGCCCGTTGATGTTTTCCGTGGGCATGGTGATCATGCGGCCGGTGGCCACCACCTCCATGCCTCTGTGCAGGCCATCAGTGGAATCCATGGAGATACAACGCATTGTATTCTCGCCAATATCCTGTTCACATTCCAGAATCAGTTTTTCGCCATTGTCGCGAACCACCTCAAGAGCATCGTAGATGTTGGGCAGCACGCAGTCGTCATCGAAATGCACATCAACGACGGCACCGATGATTTGGGATATTTTACCTTTAACTAAATCAGCCATATACGTGAGTTTACAGTTCTTTTTTTTTGAGCCGCCAAAGATACTAAAAATATTCAAATTATTGCTTGATCACCTTGCCCACATGACAGCCACATTTCACCACATACACGCTCCGACGGATAAGGGCTCATGTCAATCCGTTCGCGAGAGCTTGTCAACGGCATACCATACAATAAATTTGCCGAAAGCATCAAACACCATCAGACTCGTGACTTTGGTACATTCATTGATATCAAAGCGGCTTTCCTGTGCCTGCACAACCATCCCGGCCATGCACAACAGAAGATCGAGGATTAAAAGTGTAATTTTTCTCTTGGTATGTTGAGTATATTTTTTGAGTGTATTTTGTAAAACAGATCATCTTTCGTTTTTCCTTTTAGGGAATCGTGCCGAAAACATAGCTGTTTATCTCCAGTTTCTTAAGATTATCCGTCATCTCTCACAAAATTTTTCCACTTTATAATCAACAAGTTAACGAATAAAATCAAAAAAAATTCAGCAAAACCATTGACATATTGAAAAAAAGTGTATTTTTGCAGCCGAAATCACAAGCGGAAGTAGCTCAGTTGGTAGAGCACAACCTTGCCAAGGTTGGGGTCGCGAGTCCGAGTCTCGTTTTCCGCTCAAAAAGAGGCGATAATTTTATGATTATCGCCTCTTTTTTTGCAAATCTCACAGCTTCAGTTACAATTCACCATTCAAGAATTCCAAAACATCATTGAAAGATAGAAATTCCGAGGTGGCCAACCTGTTGTAGAGGCCTGGGAGTAACTCGGACAACTCCTCGTTTGCCATCTTTTCCAACTTCTGCTCCAACTCATAAATTCTTTTCTTCAACGGTGTCAGCTGATGTTGATAGGACATTCTGGTGACTTTAGCCTCACGGAATTGCCGTTTGAGTTGCTGCTTCTGCAACCTCAGCGATTCCAGCACCTCTTTGCCCTCCTCCTGCTTCCTGCAGTAGTCGGCATACCAGTTCGTGAGAGCGTCGCGATTGCATTCTAAATAGGCCTTCAAGAGGGTGCGACGCATCCTCTCCGTCTCCTTGGCCCCAGCCTCACGGGTGTCAAGTATCTTCTGCCGTAACATCTGATTCTCCCTTTGGCAGAAATACAAATTCCTTTCGGTCAATGATTCACCCTTGTCGTTGGCCTCCAGCAGCTTCACCACCTCCTCCAGCGAGTAGGCCTCGTAATGCTCCTTGGCCTCATCATAACGCGTGTTGACATCCACGAACGGGGCCCAAATGCCATTGAACGGCCTGGGAAGGTTTTCCGACCGGCATTTCCCATTAGCGTTGACGATGCCGCAGCAGTTGCAGCCCGACAGCGGACTCCCCGCAATATAATACACAAGCCAGGTATCCTCATATTGGTTTATGATGGCAGGGACGCACGTCATCCACCATTCGATATAGACACCCAATGTAGGGCGTCGGAATCCGCTGGTGCCGGTGTAGGCGATGCCATTCTGTACGGGCACGGGGGCGAGGAACATGCGGCTGTCGCTGAGGATTTGCTCTCGGTGGTCAAAGAGGAAGAAGACATGGTCGGTGAAGAATTTCACGGCCTGCTTGCGCTGCTCCTCCACTTCCGGCGGAATAGGTTTTACGACGGGCTTCCGCCGCCCGACAGTGAGGTACTGTCCCGTGGTGTCGAGTTTCATTCGGTTGTCGATGGGCTGTACGGGTTCCACTTTCGGGAAACACAGCAGTTCGCGACCGTTGAGCAAGGTGATTTGATGGATTTTTTTCATCTTTCGGTTCCGGTTGCCTCTACACCGGAAGGTTCTATGCCGAAGATGAGAAACGCGGTGCCCTTTATCGCTAAAGAACACCGCGTATGGCAGGTTGTTATTTAGCGCGTTTTTTAGAGAGGTTGGCAATTTGACATAAATCCGTTCCTCTTTCTCATCCGGCGGCAAAAATACATCATTTTTTCAAATAAGATATTTTTGCTAATAGCAATCACCCTTTGATCACGGCAATGGGCGTTAAAGCCACCTTGATTCTCACCAGATCCATCTGATTCTCCATCACTTTGTCAATGTCCTTGTAAGCGGTGGAGGCTTCTTCCAAATCTTTTTGCACCCGAATGCCGTGCACGATGTTCAGAGCATCCAATTTTGCAATCTCCGTTTTCAGCGACAGTGTGTTGACCGCTTCCGTACGGCTCATACAACGGCCGGCACCGTGTGATGAGCTGAGGAAGCTGTCGGGATTGCCCAAGCCTTCCACAATGTAGGAACGGGTGCCTTGTGAGCCGGGAATAATGCCGACCACCCCTTCTGCGGCGCGCACCGCCCCCTTACGGTGCACAATGACGTTTTTGTCGAAATGGTGCTCCCATGCCGCATAGTTGTGCGCAATGTTGATCATCGGCTCAAACTGCACATCGGGAAACGTGTCGGCAATCACCTCCTGAATCCATTGCATCATCAAACGGCGGTTGGCCAGGGCAAAGTCCACACAGTATTGCATCTCCGTCCAATATTGCTTGAATTCCGGCACGCCAACGGGCAGAAACGCCAGATCCATGCTCGTGTCCACACTTGAGAACCATTTCTGGTTCAAGTTTTTGGCAAGCGTTGCGTAATAGTCGCAAACCTGCTTGCCAATATTGCGGCTGCCACTGTGCAACATAATCCACAGATAACCCTCCTCGTCACGCTGGAATTCGATAAAATGGTTGCCGCCACCCAAAGTGCCAATCTGCTTCAGAGCAGCTTCATACTGCCTTTTAACCACTGTAGTGCTGTCAACATCGTAGCCTTCGGGCATTAGCGATTCATCCTGGGCCGTCTTGTGGTGCTCCATTCCCAAGGGGATGCGTTTGCGCACGCCGCGCATCAGTTTTTTGCGCAACACCTCATCCGGAATGTCAACCACCGGCAGATTGGTCTTCACCGCACACATCCCACAACCGATGTCCACGCCTACCGCGTTGGGAATCACAACATTGTTCGTGGCCAGTACCCCGCCAATGGGCATACCGACACCACCATGCGCGTCGGGCATCAGCGCCACATGGTGAAACACAAAAGGAAGGGAACACAAATTCCCCAATTCCATCCACGCCTTGTGGTCAAGCTCACGTGCCCACATCTTGACAGGCGTTCCATTCAATAAAAATTCTTTCATTTCTCTCTTTTTTTATTCACGCCGCAAAAATATAATGCCACTGCGCAGTATTTTTGCGTACTTTTGCAGCAAGTAAAAATATTTTTCTATATAACTGATTATCAGTTTAATAAAATTCAAATAAAATACATTATAATAATGCCGGTAAACCGAAACGCCCTTATCCGTTACAAGACCATCGACAATTGTTTGCGCAACCGATATCGCCGTTGGACATTGGATAATCTGATAGAAGCCTGTTCTGACGCTTTAGCGGAATACGAAGGCATCTATAAAGGGATCAGTCGCCGCACCATCCAGGCCGACATCCAGATGATGCGCAGTGAGAAATTAGGGTACAATGCCCCTATCGTTGTAATAGACAAAAAGTTCTACACGTATGAAGACCCCAACTACAGCATCACCAACTCGCCGTTGTCGGAAGGCGATATCACCCGCGTGGGCGAAGCTTTGGAGGTGTTGAAGCAGTTGAGCGGTTTTGCGCAGTTTGCGGGAATGGACAGTCTTGTCAGCCGCTTGGAAGACCGGGTATGCGTCACACGCCAACAACGGGAACCTGTCATTTATCTTGAGAAAAATGATGATCTAAAGGGCCTGCAGTATATCCGCATTCTTTATGATTATATTGTTGATAAAAAAGTAATTAGAATTGGATATCTGCCATTCTCCGCCCGTCAGGTGCGCGAGTGGGTCGTTTCGCCCTATATCTTGAAGGAGTATCGGAACCGTTGGTTCCTTTTGGGCAAAGTGAAAGGGAAGAACGGGCTGCGCATTATGGCCCTTGACCGGATTGAATTTGTGAAAAACACCTACGGAGAAGAGTATGAGATCTTGCCAAACTTCAGACCTGCCACCTTTTTCGATGATGTCATTGGTGTGACCAAATCGTTGCAGGACACACCCACCGAGATTGTTTTCACGGTCATTGGGGATCAGGCCCAATATGTGCTCACCAAGCCGTTGCATCACAGCCAGAGGATCTTGGAGCGCCACAAGAAAGACCGTTCCATTACCTTTTGGATGAAGGTGGTGATGAATTACGAGTTGGAACGTCTGTTGTTAGGTTATGGTGACAACATAAAAGTACTGCAGCCCGAAAGTTTAGCCAAAAGACTTCGGGAAATCCATTTGCATGCGGCGGAATTGGAATGCGGGAAAGAATAAGCCTTATCCTGGCTATGTTTCTGTTCTAAGAAGTATTACAGGATTTTAATCGGGTTAGATGCAGGCTTTAATAAAGTCCAAGAATAAAGGATGAGGATGCAGGACGGTGCTGGAGTATTCCGGATGGAACTGCGTGCCGATAAACCAGCGATGGTCGGGCAGCTCCACAATCTCCACCAGCTCGTTCCCCGGATTCACACCCGTGCATTGCATGCCCTTGTTTTCATATTCCTCCTTATATTTGTTGTTGAACTCATAGCGGTGACGGTGACGTTCGCTGATTTGGAGCGTGCCATAGATGTCCGCCACGCGGCTGCCCGGGCGGAGAGTGCAGTCGTATGCCCCTAAACGCATGGTGCCGCCCATATTGGTCACGGATTTCTGCTCTTCCATCAGGTCTATCACATTGTGAGTGGTGGCGGCATCCATCTCCGCCGAGTTGGCATCATGGTATCCCAACACATTACGGGCAAATTCAATCACCATCATCTGCATACCCAAACAGATACCGAAGACGGGAACATTGTGGGTGCGCGCATACTTCACCGCCGAAATTTTCCCCTCAATGCCACGCTGCCCGAATCCGGGACATACCAACACACCCGCCACGCGGGAAAGTTTCTCATCCACATTCTCATCCGTGATATTCTCGCTGTTGATGAACTCGATCTTCACCTTCACATGGTTGTAGGTGCCCGCTAAGGAAAGGCTCTCCCGGATGCTCTTGTAGGCATCCTGAAGGTCGTATTTGCCCACTAACCCTACGCGCACCTCCTTTTGGGCGGTCTGCTGCAACTCTAGGAAATGATGCCATGCCTTCATGTCGGGGGTCTCGCCCACCGGCACGCCGAACTTGCGCAGGATGGCGGCATCCAATCCCTGCCGTTGCATATTGACCGGCACCTCATAGATGCTGGGCAGGTCCTCGCTCTGCACCACACACTCCAAATCCACGTTGCAGAAGGAGGCCACCTTCTGGCGTATGCTGTCGGAGAGATGCTTCTCCGTGCGCAGGACGAGCACATCGGGTTGTATGCCAGCCCCCTGCATCTCCTTCACAGAGTGCTGTGTGGGCTTTGTCTTCAGCTCGTCGGCGGCCTTCAGATAGGGCACGTAGGTGAGGTGTACACTCACGGCGCGAGTGCCAAGCTCCCATTTCAGCTGGCGGATGGCCTCCAGGAACGGAGCCGACTCGATATCGCCGATGGTGCCACCGATTTCCGAGATCACAAAGTCAACATCATCCTCGCGCAGCATCCGGCGCTTGATCTCATCGGTGATATGAGGCACCACCTGGATGGTCTTGCCCAAATAGTCGCCGTGACGCTCCTTGTCAATGACGGTCTTGTAGATCCTGCCCGTGGTGATCGAGTTGTCACGGGTGGCTCGGATTCCCGTAAACCGTTCGTAATGGCCCAAGTCAAGGTCGGTTTCCATGCCGTCCACGGTCACATAACATTCCCCATGTTCGTAAGGGTTCAGCGTGCCGGGATCGATGTTGATATAGGGGTCGAACTTCTGGATGGTGATAGAGTACCCGCGGTCCTGCAGCAGTTTGCCGATACTGGCCGAAATAATGCCCTTGCCTAACGAGGATACCACTCCTCCTGTCACAAAAATATAGCGTTTCATATACCGATTATTTTATTTTAATGTTCAAAAATAATTATTGTTAATTGTCACTCAGTTCTCCAGTTCTTCTCATACCAGTCCATAAAACTCCGGCAGGCGAGACGGGTCCCGCCTCTTGTGGGATAATGCCCTGAGAAGTACCAGTCGCCCGGATTGTCCGGAATAGCTTTGTGGAGACCTTCCAACGATTGGAACACCAATTCTATCGGGCAATCCACTTCCTCAGGCCGCAGCAATTCAACCATTCTCACATTCAGCTCTTCCGCCGAGAAGGGTTCGTACAGTTGCCGGAGCGCATCCATGCGCATCTGTCGGCAACCTTCATACACCTCATCCACCAGATGCTCCATCTTTCTCTCTTTCAGCAAGGAGATGCAGGCTTGGAAAGCGATGAACTCTTCTATACGTCCCATGTCGATGCCGTAAAAGTCGGGATAGCGGATTTGCGGGGCGGAGCTCACCACCACGATTTTCTTCGGTTGCAGTCGCCCTAAGATTTTCAGGATGCTTTCCCGCATGGTGGTTCCCCGCACAATGCTGTCGTCCATGACCACCAGATTGTCAATGCCAGGCCGGATGGAGTTGAAGGTTATGTCATAGACGTGCGCGGCCAGGTCGTTGCGAGTGCTGCCTTCGGTGATGAAGGTGCGGAGCTTGATGTCCTTCCACACCACCTTCTCGGCCCGCACGTTGGGCGCAATGGTACGGATACCTTCCACCATGCCGTGGTACGCCACTTCCGCCGTATTCGGAATGTAGGAGAACACCGTGTTTTCCACATCGCCGTTGATGGCTTCCAGGATCCGGTCGCGAAGTTGGAACCCTAACCTTTTCCGCTCCTGATGGATGTCGCAGTCGTTGCCTCTGCTGAAATAGATCCGCTCAAACGAGCAGGCGGCGAATTTCTCCGCAGGCAACACCTGTTCCAATCGGATTTTCCCTTTGCGATTGATGATGATGGCCTGTCCCGGCATCAATTCACGCACAGACAACTGCTGCAGGTTGAAAGCGGTTTGCAGGACAGGGCGTTCGCTGGTGATAGCGCAGATCTCGTCATCCATGTAGTAGAAGGCGGGGCGTATGCCCCAGGGATCACGCATGGCGAACATCTCTCCGCTGCCCGTCATGCCGCACATCACATAGCCGCCATCGAAATGCGAAAGCGTGGATTTCAAGACGTTGCACATGTCCACGTGATTGTCAATATACTCGGTCACGGCCTGGCCATCCAAACCTTTCGCTACAGCTTCCCGGTAGCAGCGTTCCGCCTCGCGGTCAAGGCGATGCCCCATCAGTTCCAACAGGATGTAGGTGTCGCTGTAAACACGGGGATATTGTCCTTTGGAGATGAGATAGTCAAACACCTCGCTGATATTCGTCATATTGAAATTGCCGCAGAGGCACAGGTTCTTCGCCCGCCAATTGTTGCGGCGGAGGAACGGGTGCACGAATTTCAGCCCGCCCTTCCCCGTTGTGGAATAACGAAGATGACCCATGAACAACTCGCCGTTGAAGGCGGGACCTGCGCATGGGTCATCGGGGTCGGGGGTTGTTATCTGGCGGTGGATCGTGTCGAACACCTTGGTGATGGCGTCCTTGCCCTCCGCTTTCTCGCGATACATGTATTCGTGTCCGGGGCTCTGGTGGATATTGACGCAGGCCACGCCGGCGCCCTCCTGGCCCCGGTTGTGCTGTTTCTCCATCATCAAATAGAGTTTGCCCAGGGCATAGTGGCGGTCGCCATATTTGTTTTCGTAGAATTCCAATGGCTTAAGCAAACGAACCAAGGCAATCCCACATTCATGTTTCAATGCTTCCATTTGTCCAACATTAAAAAAAATGCAAAGATACATCTTTTTAACCATAAAATGTAAGATTTAAAAAAACGAATTTTGTTTTTTTCCTGACAAAAGATTCCGCTGTTTTGTATTTCATTTTTTTCTATTTTTGCCATAAAAATTCACCAATCAAAAGGATTACCAATCTACTATGACTAAAAGAATTACAGCATCCCGGATCATCCATGGTTTTTTTTCTTCCACCGCCGCTTTTTGTATAATGCTATGCCTGATTCTCACTCAAGGTTGTAATCTCGAAATAACCCCCGTGGTGACCACAGGTGAGGTTTCCGCCATTGCCAGTACAACAGCCACCTGTGGCGGAACCGTGTCCAACAATGGGGCATCCGTCACGGTACGCGGCGTGTGCTACAACACTGCCGGACGGCCCAACATAAACGACCCTCACACCACCGACGGCAGCGGCAGCGGCGATTTCAGAAGCTATCTGACCGGATTGCAACCCAACACCACTTACTACGTACGGGCATACGCAGGCAATGGCGATGGGATCTCATATGGTGACGAGGTGAGCTTTTCCACCACAAACGGAGGCGAGGATCCGGGCAACCCGGATGTTCCTTTCACAATTACCACACAAGAAGTGACGGATATCACTTATAATAGTGCTCGCTGTAGCGTGATTTTTACGGGCAATACTGAGAATGTAACAGAATATGGTGTTTCTTATAACACAACAGGTTCTCCCAACACAAACGACAATCATGGCATTCCCGATGGTGGGTATAATTTCAATCTTGCAAACCTGCAACCCAACACTACTTACTACGTGCGAGCATACGCCATCAGCAACAATTATGTAACCTATGGAAATGAAATCTCTTTCACCACATCTTCTACGACACCAATGACGCTGTTAACTATCCCTCGGGGATGGGTACTATCCGCTGCCACATCCACTCCTGGATATGTACTGGCGAATGGCACAATACTAACGGATTTGATGAATGGTTATTTGTATGATTTTGAATTAGATGACATTATTATTTTTTCTCCGAATGGCACTCACAGAGTGCTTCCTGGCTTGTTATACAATTCTGAATTCGGATATACTGCAGAAACCAATCTCGGCCAATGGTATTTTGACAATTCAAGTAATCCGACCTATTTGCACATGCAAATTCCTTTCTTTTATGGAGAAAATGATCATACGTGTAGTCCAGAACTGGAAGTGTGTCGTATTATAAGTTTAACAACTGATATGCTGAAAATTGCATACACCTTTAACGATGACGAACCAGTTAAAACAACCTATACGTTCACATTAACATACGTTCCGGCGAATTAAAACCTTATTTTTGTGCTCGAAATAACACGGTGGTTGTCAAACCATAATTTTTATACTTTTGGAAAATATTTTACACGACAATCAATATGGAAAATAAAACCGCACAATTTTTGGAACGGTACCGCGAGATTGAAGAGTGGGTGCTCAACAACCTGAATATCACTGATATGAAAGATCTGGAGCAGATGCCGCAGTACAAGAGTCTGCGCAGCAACCTTGCCTTCTGCCGCCTTCTTCGCAACCTGCTTTCGCACTATGACTGGTCGAAGGCGGGCAACGACATGATCATCGTCACCGACCAGGCCGTGCGGCAAGTCAACAACCTCTACTACGCACTCAATCCCGTAACACTGATGCGCTTGGCCATCCGGGCGGGCCAGATCTTCGCACCCTCCCCTGCCGATTCGGTCCTCAACGCCATCCAGGTGATGCACCGAAACGACTACTCCTACATTCCCATTGTGGACAACCATCAGATCGTCGGCGTGTTCAGCACCAAGACGATTATCAGCCTGATAGCCGAGAGCAACACCTTCCAACTGGCCGACACCATGACCTTCCAAAACATCACCAACCATATCCGCTTGGCCGACGAATCGAACGCGCACTACGGTTTCATCGACCCCAACGCCACTGTGGAGGATGTGTCTATAAAGTTCCAACGTTCCAAAACGCGGAAAAAACGGTTGGACATGCTGTTCATCACCGACAACGGACGTTACGACGGGCGCCTGCTGGGTATGATCACACCAAGCGACCTGATGGGGACCGTTTAGCGAACCGATGACAATGTGACAATGATGAAATTGGCATAATTTTTGTACTTTTGCGGCTTTTAAAAATAGAACGTATAAACTATGGCAAATTTTCTGACCAAAATCTTCGGCACCAAGGCAGACCGGGATATGAAAGAGTTGAAACCGCTGTTGAACAAAGCCTTGGAAGCCTACGAAACCATAAAGTTGTTATCCACGGACGACCTTCGTCATAAGACCGTGGAGTTTAGGGAAATCATCCGTGAAGCCACCAAAGTGGAGGAGGACCGTCTGGAAGAGATCCGTGCCTACTTGGATTCCAACTACGACCTGCCCATTGACGAAAAGCAGGAGTTGTACAAGGAGGTGGAGAAACTGGAGGACAAGGTTTACAACACCACACAAAAGGTGCTGATGGATATCCTTCCGGAGGCCTTTTCGGTGATGAAGGAGACGGCCCGCCGCTTCAAGGAGAACGAGATTATTGAGGTGAAAGCCACGGATTTGGACCGCGACCTGGCCGCCACGCACGACGGCATCGAGATTGACGGCGATATCGCCCGTTACCGCAACAGTTGGTCGGCGGGCGGCAACATGATCACTTGGGACATGTGCCACTACGATGTGCAGCTCATCGGCGGCATCGTGCTGCACGAGGGCAAGATTGCCGAGATGGCGACCGGTGAGGGCAAGACCCTCGTGGCCACCCTGCCTGTCTATCTCAACGCCCTCCCGGGCAAAGGCGTGCACGTGGTGACCGTGAACGACTATCTGGCCAAGCGTGACTCCGAATGGATGGGCCGTCTGTACGAATTCCTCGGTCTTACCGTGGACTGTATTGACAAGCATGAACCCAACTCCGACGAACGCCGCCGCGCCTACAACGCCGACATCACCTACGGCACCAACAACGAGTTCGGCTTCGACTACCTGCGTGACAACATGGCCCGCAACACCGGTGAGCTGGTCCAGCGGCCTCACAACTACGCCATTGTGGATGAGGTGGACTCCGTGCTCATCGACGATGCCCGTACTCCGTTGATCATCTCCGGTCCCACGCCCAAAGGCGACCAGCAGGAATTTGACCAATACAAGCCCATCGTGCAAAAGTTGTACGATGCCCAGCGTATATTGGTGACGGAAATTCTGACCAAGGCCAAGAAACTGTTAGCCGAAAATCCGGATGCCAAGCCGCAAGATGAAGGACCCATGCTGTTGTTGCGCGCCCATCGTGGTCTGCCGAAGAACAAAGCTCTCATTAAATTCCTCAGCGAACCCGGCATCAAACAGATACTCCAACGCACCGAGGCCTTCTTCATGCAAGACCAGAACCGCAATATGCCCATCATCGACGAGGAACTCTATTTTGTGATTGAAGAAAAGCAGAACACCGTCGATATCATGGAAAAAGGTATTGATGTCATCAGCAAGGATGCCGACGAGGCCAAGCTGTTCATCATGCCTGATGTAGGAGCCGAAATCGCTGAATTGGAGAAGCAAAACCTCAGCCCGCAGGAGAAAGCCGCCAAGAAAGAGGAGATCTACACCAACTTCGCCGCCGCTTCCGACCGCATCCATACCGTTCACCAGTTGCTGAAAGCCTACACCATGTTCGCCAAGGATGTGGAGTACGTCATCATTGACAACAAGGTGAAGATCGTGGACGAGCAGACGGGCCGTATCATGGAGGGCCGCCGCTACTCCGACGGTCTGCACCAGGCCATCGAAGCCAAGGAGAACGTTAAGGTGGAGGCCGCCACCCAGACCTACGCCACCATCACTTTACAGAACTACTTCCGTATGTACAAGAAGCTGGCCGGCATGACCGGTACCGCCGAAACGGAAGCCGGCGAGTTCTGGAACATCTACAAATTAGACGTGGTGGTCATCCCGACCAACAAACCCGTCATCCGTATCGATGCCGACGATTTGGTTTATAAGACTAAACGTGAGAAATACGCCGCCGTGGTGAATGAGATTATTCGCCTCCACGAAGAGGGACGGCCCGTTTTGGTGGGTACCACCTCGGTGGAGACTTCCGAATTGCTCTCCAAGATTCTCTCGGCACGCCGCATCCAGCACAACGTCTTGAACGCCAAGCTGCACAAGAAGGAGGCTGACATTGTGGCCGAGGCCGGTCGTGAGGGCACCGTGACCATCGCTACCAATATGGCTGGTCGTGGTACCGATATCAAGCTCACCCCGGCTGTACGGGAAAAGGGCGGTTTGGCTATCATCGGCACCGAGCGTCACGACTCCCGTCGTGTGGACCGCCAGCTGCGAGGCCGTTCCGGCCGTCAAGGCGACCCGGGCAGTTCGCAGTTCTTCGTTTCTTTGGAAGACGACTTGATGCGTCTCTTCGGCTCCGACCGTATCGCGAAGGTGATGGACAGCATGGGGCATCAGGAGGGCGACGTTATCCAGCACAGCATGATTTCCAAATCCATCGAGCGCGCCCAGAAAAAGGTGGAGGAGAACAACTTCGGGATCCGTAAGCGATTGTTGGAATACGATGATGTGATGAACAAACAGCGTTCCACCATCTACCGCAAACGCCGTAACGCCCTCTTCGGCGACCGTCTTGCCATCGACATCGCCCAGATGGTGGAGGATGTCTGCACCACCGTGGTAACTGACAACTGGGAGGCCAAAGACTACGAAGGCTTCAGCACCGATATGATCAAGACGTTCGGCTGTGAATCGCCGTTCGAGGAGGGCTATTTCCTTCAAGAGCGCCCAAACAAACTCATCGAACAGCTTTACCCCGTTGTGTATGAGCATTATAAACAGAAATTAATGCACGTCAGCGAACAGGCGTATCCCGTCATAGAGCACGTGTATATGGAGCATGGCGACCGTTTCCAAAATATCGCCATTCCTTTCACCGACGGCACCAAGACCATCAACATCATCGCGCCGCTGAAGAAATGTTACGAGACCAAAGGTCGCGAGGTGGGTCTGTCGTTTGAGAAGGGCATCACACTGGCGGTCATCGACAATGCGTGGAAAGAGCATCTCCGCGCTATGGACGACCTGAAGGAGAGCGTGCAAAATGCTTCCTACGAGCAAAAGGACCCGCTGTTGATTTACAAGCTGGAATCTTTCAACCTTTTCGACCAGTTGCTGGTGCGCATCAGCCAGGAGATTGTCTCCTTCCTCAACAAGGGCAAGCTGCCTATGGCTGAGGAGACCCAAGTGCGTGAAGCCCAGTTGCCGCAGTCGGATGCCAAGAAGTTGACCACCGGACGGCAAGAAGTGCCTGGCGGCGGACGGCAGGTGGCCCCCGGCGGCAAGGGCGCACAACCCATCCGCGTGGAGAAGAAAATAGGACGCAACGAACCCTGTCCTTGCGGCAGCGGCAAGAAATACAAAAACTGTCACGGCAGAAACGCAGCCGAATAATGAGACGCGCTATCCTCTCTGTCACCAACGACCTCTACACGGACCCCCGCGTGGACAAGGTTGCTCTTTTCCTCACGCGGAATGGCTTTGATGTCACGCTGGTAGGTCGGCGGTACGGCGATTCTCCATCCTTGGAACCCCGGAAATACCACACCCACCGGATGCGCCTTCTCTTCCGGAAAGGCAAGTTTTTTTACGCAGAATATAATCTGCGGTTGTTTTTCTATTTATTACTAAAAAAATGTGACATTCTGATTGCCAACGACTTGGATACGCTGTTACCCAATTTTCTCATAAGCAAGTTGCGGCGTAAGAGATTGGTTTATGACAGTCACGAATACTTCTGCGGCGAGCTGTCGGTGGTGAGCAATCCCGTGGCCTTCCAGGTGTGGCTTGCCATCGAGAAATTCTGTTTCCCGAAGTTGGAAACAGTGATTACAGTCAGCCAGTCCATTGTGGACCAATACGAGCAGGAGTACGGCATACGTCCCTATTTGGTGCGCAACATCCCGCCCGCGGGCACGCCGCCCATTACGGAAACACGGGAATCGTTGGGTATGCCCGCGGGCAAGTTCGTCCTGATCCTGCAGGGCAACGCCATCAACGAGGGACGCGGCGGCGAGGAGTTGGTGCAGGCCATGACGCTGCTGCCTGACGCACATCTGATGATTGTAGGCAACGGCACGGTGCTGCCAGTATTGAAAAAGATGGTGAAAGACTTGAGTATTGAAGATCGCGTCACTTTTGTGGGCCGCCAAAACCAGCAGATGCTGTTCAACTACACGGCGTTGGCGGATGTGGGCATGGCCCTTGACCGCGACATCAGCGAGAACCTGCGTTTCAGCCTGCCCAACAAGATCTTCGAGTACATCAAAGCGGGTACGCCGCAGGTGGTATCCAACTTGGTGGAGCGGGCCGCCATCGTCCGGCATTATGGTGTGGGTGTGGTGGCCGAATCGCTGACCCCCGAAGCCATCGCCGCCGCCGTGAAGGAGTTGCAGCAGAACCCCGACATCTACGCCAATTGCAGGGCCAACTGCCGCACTGCCGCCAAAGAACTCACTTGGGAGAATGAGGAAAAAGTGCTGGAGGAAATTTACTTGTAAATATTGCCGACATGAATGGCGAATCCCTTTACCTGCTGCTCTGCTTCGTTTCCGGTTTCACGCAATGTGCGCTGATCGGCTGTGCGGTGCTGTTGTTCCGGCACCACCGCACCTACCAGTTCCAGAAACTCTTCGCGGCGGTTTTGATGCTGCATGCCTTCGGCTTTTTCAACAATTTCGTGGTGGCCTCCTGCCGGCACCTGCCGTTCTCCGAATTCCTGAATCTGCTGCTCATCTTCTATGATTACATCATCGTGGGTGCCTATATGATGTTTGCCGTATCGCTGGTCTTCCCCAACCGGTTCCGCATCGGACAGCTGCTGCTGATGGAAATCCCTTTCGTAGGCGCGATGCTCCTGTTCGCCATCACGAAAAGGCCCTGGGTGTATCCCGTCATGCAGATCTTCACGCTGGCCGCCTCGTTAGCCCTACTGGTTTCCCTTCTGATTTCCATAAAGAGATACACTGCCATGCTGCGCGACAACGTAGGTGACATGGAATACTTCGACCTCCGCTGGAGCGCCGTCCTATGCATTCTGCTTTTTGTAATCCAGCTGCTGTGGGCTTTTGAAAGCGTTTCGCAACAGACCTGGTTTTCCGCCCCACAAGCCGACAAAAACCTGCTCTTCGACACCCTCTACTGCTTGGTCACCATCGTATTTGTCATCTTCGTGACACGGAAAATCGTACAGCAGAAAGTGTACTCCATTTCCAACGAAGGAAATGAAATCATTACCACATTCCAAAATGTCAGTGCGAAAGATGGAACTCCAACCGATGCGGATGCGGATCGGGCTTCTTATCATGAGTCTTTAGTGGACAAAAACATCGAAACCATCATTCGCGATAATCGTTATTATTTAGACAAATCGCTGACATTAAACAAGTTGGCATCGGTTTTGGGAACCAACAGGCAGTATCTGAGCAATTACATCAACCAAGAAAAGGCGATGACCTTCTACGACTTCATCAACGATTTCCGTTTGGAAGAGGCCAAGGCCCTGTTAGATGCCCACGATGAGGAACATTCGCACTCTTTGGAAGAGATTTGCAAGATGGCCGGTTTCAACTCCTACTCCACGTTCCTGCGTTCCTTTGCCAAGAAGTACGGGCAGACGCCATCCATGTACATGCGTCGGAAATGAGCGGTGTCTATCGTTTCCCGTATCGTTTTTTTAATTATTTTTGCATTGGCAAACAAAAAAGTCAACATATTAAAATACAGACTATTATGAAATATGTCATCATCGGCGGTGTGGCCGGCGGAGCCTCCGCAGCCGCGCGCCTCAAACGCATCCAGGAAGATGCCGAGATTGTCATTCTTGAGAAGGGCGAGCACATCTCGTATGCCAACTGCGGCATGCCCTACTACATCGGCAACACCATCGAGGAACGCAAGAAGCTCTTTGTGCAGACGCCCGTCTCCTTCGGCAACCGCTACGACGCGGATGTGCGCACCCTCAACGAGGTGACGGCCATCCATCGTGACCGCAAGACCGTGTCGGTGAAAAACCTGCGCAACGGCAAAGAGTATGAGGAGGCCTACGACATCCTGCTGCTGTCGCCCGGCGCCGAGCCCATCATCCCGCCCGTGCCCGGCACAGACCTGCCCAACATCTTTACCCTGCGCAATGTCAGCGACTGCGACCGCATCAAGGCCGCCGCCGCGCAAAGCCTGTGCGACGGGACGGAAGCTGTCATCATCGGCGGCGGCTTCATCGGCCTGGAGATGGCCGAGAACCTCCACAAGCTGGGCTACCGCGTCACCGTCGTGGAGAAAGCGGACCACATCCTCACCCCGCTCGACTGGCCCATGGCCGCCATCGTGCAGCAGCATCTGGCCGACAAGAGTGTACGTGTCATCACCGGCAACGGGCTGGCCGCCTTCCAGCAAGAGGGTGACGCGCTGTCGGTTACGCTGGACGATGGTACCACGCTGCCTTGCCGGCTGGCTATCCTCAGCATCGGCGTGCGCCCCAACACCCGCCTGGCAGAAGCGTGCGGACTGAAAATCGGAGAGGCCAAAGGCATCTGGGTTAACGAATTTTTGCAAACATCCGACGAGTGCATCTTCGCCGTGGGCGATGCCATCGAATACCCGCATCCCATCACGGGCAAGCCGTATTGTAACTTTTTGGCCGGTCCCGCCAACTTGCAGGCCCGCATCGCAGCCATGAACATGGTGTATCCGCAGACGGTCCGTTACCAAGGCTCCGTCACCACGGCCATCGCCAAGATCTTCGACCTCACGGCAGCCAGCACGGGATTGTCGGAAAACATGTTAAAAAAACATAATATCGAATACCAAACCGTCATTGTGCATCCGGCGGCCCACGCCACCTACTATCCCGGCGGCTCCCAAATCCACTTGAAGCTTAACTTTCACCCGCAAAACGGCATGATCTTAGGCGCACAGGCGGTGGGTACGCAGAACGTGGACAAGCAGATTGACGCCATCTCCCTGATAATGAAGCACCAGGGCACCATCTTCGATTTGGTGAACAGCGAGCATGCCTACGCTCCGCCTTACGGGTCGGCGAAAAGCCCGGTGATGTTTGCCGGCATGGTGGCCGAGAACATCATGGCCCACCTGATGAACCCCATCCAGGCCGCCGAGCTGGACGAACTTCTGGACAAAAAAGAGGATATCAACCTTCTGGATGTACGTGAGATACAGGAATTCAAGACCGGCACGATCGAGGGGGCCGGGAACTACCCTGTGGATGAATTGCGCGAATTTTTGGACGACATCGACCCGGACAAGAAGACGGTGGTATTCTGCGAGGTGGGCCTGCGCGGCTACGTGGCCTCGCGCATCCTGATGCAGTCGGGCTTCGAGGAGGTCTATAACCTCGTCGGCGGCATGAAGACCTACCGGTTGGTGGGGAGACATTTTGAGAAAAAATGAAAAAGCAAAGAAGTGTTATTTTGTAAATCATAAAAACTGTTATTATGCCGTTGAAGCCAATGATAAAATACAGGGGAGGAAAATCAAGAGAGATTTCCACTTTAATATGGCAAATACCTCATTTCCGAGGACGCTATATAGAACCTTTTTTCGGAGGGGGAGCTCTTTTTTTCCATCTTGAACCTCGTGAAGCCATCATTAACGATATCAACAAGAAATTAATGGGTTTTTATGACGGTGTCCGTAATCAATATGACAGCCTACGTAAAGAATTGGATGAGTTAGAAGAGTTGTATGCTATAAATCGTGCGGAATTTGACAAATTGAAAGTCAAACACCCTAATGAGAAAGTTGAAGACAGGAATGAGGAACTTTATTATCATTTACGAAATCAATACAATGGGATAGAAAAAAAAATGTATTCGGAGGCGCTGCTTTATTACTATATAAACAAAACAGCTTATTCAGGGATGATTCGGTATAATGCACAAGGTGATTTCAATGTCCCTTTCGGTCGTTATAAAAGTCTGAACACAAAAAGTGTATCATTGTTACACAGTAAGTTATTGCAACGTGCTTCGTTGTTCAACTTGGATTATAGCGAGATTTTCAACATGTCTGAAGATGATGATTTCATATTCCTTGACCCTCCTTACGATTGTATTTTCTCCGACTATGGAAATGTGACCTATCGTGAAGATGGATTTAACGAGGACGAACATCGCAGATTAGCTGAAGATTTTAAAAACTTGTCTTGTAAAACCCTAATGGTTATTGGGAAAACCCCACTTACTGAAGAATTATATCGCAACTATATTCAGGATGAGTACAAAAAAAACTATGCAGTAAACATACGTAATCGTTTCAAATCCAGTGCCACGCATATTATTGTGGCCAATTACAAACGTGATTTAGCTCATTTGGAACCTGTTGAATATGAAAATATTCCTGAAATAACTCAACTGTTGGCATTTGAAAAACAAAAAGAATATGGCAAGCGTAAGTAGTCAATTGTTGTTTCTTACAACTTCTCCTCGCACTCCAGAAAAAATGGTAGCGGAGATTGCTCTTTTAATAGAACAATTCAATGGGTTGGTATGGAATAAAGATTCCCAGACAGCTTTTATGAAAGCGTTAAGAGAAGCTGATTTTTATCAGGGCATCGGGGAAAACGACCCGTCCTTCAGTGCAAGAGACAGGATAAACAGAGCTCCTAAATCATTAGGTTTTGTGACCCTTAAGCCTAACATTCAACTTACGCCCGCGGGTCAACAGCTTTTATCCGCAAAACGCAAAGACGAAGTGTTTCTACGGCAAATGCTGAAATTCCAAATTCCTTCTCCTTATCATAAACCGACAGAAAAGGCAGCATACTTCTGCGTCAAGCCGTATCTTGAATTGCTACGGTTAGTGCGCACCTTGGGGACATTGAAATTCGACGAGTTGCAAATATTTGGTATGCAACTTACTGATTATCATAAATTTGACACTATAGTTGAAAAAATCGAAATATTCAGGGAGGAAAAAGCCAAACACAATGGGAATTATCGTAAATTCAAAGCAGAATATTTGCGACAAGAGCTTTCCTCCATCTTTCATGAAAGAATTTCAAAAGGAGACCTCAAAACAAGAGAAAGTGACAGCAAATCTCTAAACAAATTTTTGGATACACAGGCAAGCAATATGCGGGACTATGCGGATGCCTGCTTCCGCTACTTTCGCGCAACAGGCCTTGTTGCCGTATCTCATGTTGGAAAATCGCTGTCTATCGTGCCGGAACGCACAGCTGATGTGGATTATATCTTAAAAAACACATCTCGAGAACCTATCGTTTTTTCTAAAGAAAATGAATATGCCGATTATCTTGGCAAAGCAGAAACCCCAAAATTGCTAACCGATGACAAACAACTGCTTGTCAAAAAAATCAAGACAGATTTTCCAAATATTAAAAATTCAGAAAAATCCTCTCTTTTTGAACTCAAAGATTTGTTAGCCGATTTGCTTGAAAAACGCAAGAAAGCAACATTGTCTTCGCAAATCACAAAACTAAAAGACTATTGTTTTTATGATGATATACAAAATACCTTTGAACAAATAAAGAACAATAAAATCTACGATGCTCCGCTAATAATGGAATGGAACACTTGGCGGGCAATGACCATGCTTGACGGAGGGGATATTAAAGCCAATATCAAATTCGATGATTACGGGAATCCCCTTTCCACAGCATCTGGAAACATGGCTGATATCGTTTGTGACTATGGTGATTTTTACGTTTCTGTAGAAGTCACATTATCGGCAGGCCAACGACAATACGAGACAGAAGGGGAGCCAGTGTCACGCCATCTCGGAAGATTGAAAACAAGCACAAACAAACCCTGCTATGGTTTGTTTGTCGCTCCAACTATCCACGATGCCTGCATCAGCCATTTCTATTTGCTTCATCACCTGAATATAGTGTTATATGGTGGCACATCAACCATTATTCCTCTTCCATTGAATATTTTTCAAAAAATGATTGAAGACTCCTACAAAGCCGATTATGTACCAAATCCTCAACAAGTCAAAGACTTTTTTGAATTCTCCAATTTGATGGCAAAAAAATCTGGCAATGAAAAAGAATGGCATGAGAAAATCATAAACAGAGCCTTGAACTGGCTACATTGAAAATTGAAACATTTAAAATTTAATACACGTTATGAAAACCAGACTTTTACTTTTAACACTTTGTGTGGCAGTCCTCTGCCTCCCGCTCAAGGCCCAGGAGACCGAGCTCGTGGGCGCCAACTGCACCTCCATCATGGTGGGCTGCAAGGCCTCCACCGACGGCTCCGTCATCACCTCGCACACGTGCGACAGCAAGTACCGCACCTGGGTGACCATGGAACCCGCCGCCGACCACAAGCCCGGCACCATGCATAAGGTCTATAAGGGCACCATGCACACCAGCACGCCCAACGCCATGGAAAACGTGACGCTGGCCGGCGAGATTCCCGAGGCGGCGCACACCTACGCCTACATGAACACTGCCTACCCCTGCATGAACGAGAAACAGCTCGCCATGGGCGAGAGCACCTTCTCCGGACCCGACACCCTGCAGAACGAAAAGGGCATGTTCCTCATTGAGGAACTGCAGCGCATCGCCCTGCAACGCTGCGACAACGCCCGCGACGCCATCCGCCTCATCGGCGAGCTGATAGCCAAGTACGGCTACGGCGACGGCGGCGAGTGCATCACTATCGCCGACAAGAAAGAGGTGTGGCAGATGGAGATCTTGGGCGAGGGTCCCGACCAGATCGGCGGCATTTGGGCCGCCCAGCGCGTGCCCGACGATGAGGTGGCCGTGAGCTGCAACGTGGCCCGCATCGGAAAACTCGACCGCAAAAACAAGGATTATTTCATGTGCTCTGACAATATTGAGAAGGTGGCTAAGAAATTCGGCCTCTGGGACGGCAAAGGCGATTTCATCTGGTGGAAGGCCTTCCCGTCGTCCTATTCCGGCAAAAAGAATTTCAAGGAGCGCGAGTGGTACATCTTCACGCAACTTGCACCATCAAAGCACTTTGCCTTGGACGCCGACGAGCTTCCCTTCTCCATCAAACCGGATGAGAAAGTATCGCCGCAACGGGTGATGGAACTCTTCCGCGCCAACTACGAAGGCTGTCCCGAACTAGACCAGACCAAGAACCTCCTCTACCCCAAGAAGCGCAAGACCGAAAGCGGGGAGATTGTCTATGACACCATCGTGTGCCCCAATGCCAACCCTTGGATGGACGGCAACGAGCGGGCCATGTACAACATGCTGAAGCCGGGTGCTGTGACCTTCTACCGGGGCGTGGCCATGTCGTGGTGCTCCTACTCCACCATCATCCAATGCCGCAGCTGGCTGCCCGATGAGGTGGGTGGTCTCTGCTGGTTCTCGTTAGAGAATCCGGGCCAAAGTCCGCGCATCCCCATCTATGCGGGAAGCACCAAGATGCCCGCCGGATTCAACATCTGCGGCCATTTCGGCTACAACGACAACGCCGTGCTCTGGCACTACCGTAAGGCTAATAAACTGGCCCAGATCCGCTGGGGCGTCACCAAGAAAACTGTGTTGGACAACGTGGCCCGTTTTGAGACCAAGGCCTTCAACGAACTGCCGGATTTGGAACGGAAAGCCGTGGGGCTGATTCAAGGTGGGAATGTCAAGGAGGCCCAGAATGTTTTGAACCAATATTCCGCCGATTTCGCCGGTGCCACCCGCCAGGTTTGGGAGGAGATGGAGCACAAATTCTGGGAGATGTTCTGGACAGGTTTCTAAAACACGCAGGGGGGCTGTTTTTGTATTCAAAAAAAGTGTATATTTGCGCCCCTTATTAAAAACAACAAGAATTTATAAATCAAATAATTAAAATCCCCAATGAAAGTTTATCAGACGAAAGAAATCAGAAATGTTGCCATCATCGGTGGTAACCGTGTAGGTAAAACCACCTTGGCTGAAGCCATGGCCTTCCACGGAGGCGTTGTCAGCAGACGCGGAACGGTAGAAGATAAGAACACCATTTCAGACTATCGCGATGTGGAGTTGGAGAGACAGCAGTCCATCCAAAGCACCGTGATGTATGCCGAATATGAAGGCAAGAAGATCAACATGATTGACTGTCCGGGTTTTGATGACTTTATTGGTGAGACCATCGGCGCTCTCCGCGTCATGGATACCGCCCTCATGGTGATCAACTCCCAGAACGGTGTGGATGTGGGTGCCGAGATCCAGTGGCGCCGCACCAAGGAGATGCACGTTCCCGTCATGTTTGTTGTGAACCAGCTCGACCACGAGAAGGCCAACTTCGACGAGACGCTCCACCAGCTGAAGGAGTACTTCGGCGGCAGCGTGATGCCCTTCCAGTTCCCGGTGAACGCCGGCATCGGCTTCGACTCCGTCATCGACCTGCTTCAAATGAAGCTCCTCAAATTCCCTGCCAACGGTGGCAAGATGGTTGTTGAGGATATTCCCGCCAACCTCGCCGACAAGGCTGAGGAGATGCACAGCGCTCTCATCGAGGCCGCCGCTGAGAACGACGAAGCCCTCATGGACAAATTCTTCGAAGAGGGAACCCTTTCCGAAGAGGATATGGTGAAAGGTTTGAAACTCGGTATCGCCAACCGCGGCACCTTCCCGGTGATCTGCGTGGCCTCCAAGACCGACCAAGGTGTTGACCGCCTCATGGACCTCGTCATCAAGAACTGCCCCACACCGGACGAGGCTCCCGCGATGAAGGCCACCAACGGCAACGAACACAAATGCAATGCCGCCAATCCGTTCACGGGCTTTGTTTTCAAGACCGCCATCGAACAACACCTCGGCGAAGTTGCTTTCATGAAGATCGTCGATGGCGAAGTGGTGAAGGCCGCCGATTTGACCAACAGCAACACCAACACTAAGGAGAGAGTCTCCCAGCTGTTAGTGTTTGCCGGCAAGAACAGAGTGGAGGTTGAAAAGGCTGTGGCTGGCGACATCGTGGCCACCATCAAGCTGAAAAACACCCCGACAGGCACCACTTTAGTGGCTAAGGGTGATGACATCATCGAACCCACCGTCTATCCGGATCCCAAGTTCCGTACCGCTGTCCGCGCCAAGAACAGCGCCGACGACGAGAAACTCGGCCAGGTGCTGAACGAGATCCGCAAAACGGACCCGACCTTCCTGATGGAACAGTCCAAGGAGCTGAAGCAGATGATCATCTCCGGTCAGGGCGAGCAACACCTCAACATCGTGAAATGGATGATTGAGAAGCTCAATAAGATCGAAGTCGAGTACTACGCTCCGAAGATCCCGTATCGTGAGACCATCACGAAATCCGCAGAGGCCATGTACCGTCACAAAAAGCAGTCCGGTGGTTCCGGCCAGTTCGGTGAGGTGCACATGCTCATCGAGTCCTACTACGAGGGCATGCCCACCCAGACCAAATACCCGATCCGTGCCACGGAGACCTACGATCTGCCTTGGGGCGGCAAGCTCATCTATAACAACTGTATCGTGGGTGGTGCCATCGACGCACGCTTCATGCCCGCCATCCTGAAGGGTATCATGGAGAAGATGGAAGAGGGTCCGCTTACCGGTTCCTATGCCCGCGACATCGTGGTCAACATCTACGACGGTAAAATGCACCCGGTTGACTCCAACGAGTTGGCATTCAAGTTGGCTGGCCGTAACGCCTTCAAAGAGGCCTTCAAGAACGCCGGTCCCAAAATTCTGGAACCCATCTACGATGTGGACATCTTCGTGCCCGCTGACCGTATGGGTGATGTGATGACCGACCTTCAGGGCCGTCGTGGTATCATGATGGGTATGGATGCCGAAGGCGCCTTCCAGATGATCCACGCCAAGATTCCGTTGGCAGAGATGAACAAATACTCCACCACGTTGAGTTCCATCACCTCCGGCCGTGCCTCCTACAGCATGAAATTCGCCGAATACCAGCAGGTTTCCGCCGATGTTCAGAGCGAAATCATCAAGAAGTACGAAGAGGAACACAAAGACGAGGAATAATCCTATACATAATATATATTATGAAAGAGACGGTGCGTTGCACCGTCTCTTTTTTTTATTGTCGCAGACAAAAAACTATTGTCAAGAACGCCAGAAAGAAATGTCTCTTCGAGACATTTCTTTCTACTTCTTTATCGCTTTCCGCACCGTCGCAATGCGACCTTCCGCTATTATTTCCACGAAATAGATACCCTTAGCATACGGGGTAAGGTCTATCTGCATGATTTCTGAAGATATCGGAACCGATTGCAGCAACTTGCCGTATGCGTCATACAGGAGAATGTCGGTTGGCAGTGCACTGTAATGCGAGAACCTTACATTGAGAATGTCGTTTGTAGGATTGGGATAGATAATGACATTATTGTCGAGCAGATAATCGTTCACGCCCACAGAGACGGAAAGATGCAATGTCACGATACTGTCGCAGCCGTTTGCAGCTTGCAAGGTTTGCATGTAATCACCTGAAGCACAATATGTTTCCGTGTTCCAATGGTAGCACGAGTCGGGAGTGGCAATGGTAAAGTCGGAATAGGTGGGGGCAATCACGTTAACCGGATGAGAAGCTCTTTCGGAACATCCGTTCTGGTCCGTGACGGTGACGGAGTAGCTTCCGGCATCACTGCCCGTAATCTGGTTGGTAGTGGCACCCGTGGACCACAGGTACTGGGTACCGCCAGTAGCCGTCAACGTGAACATGTCGCCTTCGCAGATTTCGTTGTCACCGGTAATGGAAGGTGTAGGCAACGGTAACACAGTCAAAGTGAGGGTTATAACACTATCGCAGCCATGAATTGTCGGCACCGTGTCACGATAAACGCCCGCCGTGGTGAGCGTTGTTCCGAGGAAGTTGTAACTCTCGCCCTGACAGATGGTATCTGCCATTGAGCTGGATGTAGCGTGATACAGCGTAAGGTGGAGCGTGACTACAGAATCGCAACCATTGGCATTGGTTAATGTTTGCGTGTAAACGCCTGACTGCGTGTAAATGGAATCGTTCCAGGTATAACTATTGCAGGCAACATCTGTAAATTGCGTTGATGATGACGGGTTAATAGTCAAATGAAGCGTTACGATACTGTCACAGCCATCCTCATTCGATAAAATCTGTGTATAATCGCCACTTTGTGTATAGGTGGAATCATTCCAAGTGTAACTGTCACAAGCAACTTGAGTAAATGTAGTAAATGAAGAGCTGTTGATGTTCAGATGGAGCGTGACTATGGAGTCACAACCATTCGCATTGGTGAATACCTGCGTATAATCGCCGCTTTGTGTATAGGTAGAATCATTCCAGGTGTAGCTGTCACAAGCAATTCGGGTAAATGAATGGGTGGTGGGCGTGTTCACCGTCAACGATAGGACAATAATGCTGTCGCAAGCATGAATAGACGACAATGTATCGCGGTAAACGCCCGTCGCGGTGAGGTTATTGCCAAAGAAGTTATAGCTTTCGCCCTGGCAGATCTCCGCCGCCACCGGCGTTTCATACACCGGGTTCACCGTCAAGGTCATCGTCACGATGGAGTCGCAGCCGTAAACGGTTTGCAGGGTGGCTATCTGCGTGCCCGCGGCCGTGAAGGTCTTATTGTTCCATACTATCGGAAGCGCGCTTTCGCACACGCTCCGTCTGTCGGTGACATTGTAGGTGGAATGCACCGTCAACGACAGGATGATGACGCTATCACAGCCATGAATTGTCGGCAACGTGTCGCGATAAACGCCCGTTGTGGTCAGCGTTTTGCCAAAGAAGTTATAGCTCTCGCCTTGGCAGATTTCCGCTACTACCGGTGTTTCGTACACCGAGTTCACCGTCAAAGTCATCGTTACGGTGGAGTCGCAACCATAAACGGTTTGCAGGGTGGCCGTCTGCGTGCCCGCTGCCGTGAAAGTCTTATTGTTCCACACTATCGGAAGCGCGCTTTCGCAGACGCTCCGTCTGTCGGTGACATTGTAGGTGGGATGCACGGTCAACGTCAGAGCGATGACGCTGTCGCAACCATGAATTGTTGGCAATGTGTCGCGATAAATGCCCGTCGCGGTAAGCGTTTTGCCAAAGAAGTTATAGCTTTCGCCCTGGCAAATCTCCGCCGCCACCGGCGTTTCATACACCGGATGCACGGTCAGCGTCAAAACGATGACGCTGTCGCAACCTTTTACGGTCCGTAATGTGTCGCGATAAACGCCCGCCGTGGTGAGCGTTTTATTAAAGAAGTTGTAACTCTCGCCCTGGCAGATCTCTGCCGCCATCGGCGTTTCATACGTAGGATGCACCGTCAACGTCAGAACGATGACGCTATCGCAGCCATGAATTGTCGGCAACGTGTCACGATAAACGCCCGTTGCGGTGAGCATTTTACCATAGAAATTATAGCTCTCGCCTTGGCAGATTTCCGCTGCTACCGGCGTTTCATACACCGGGTTCACCGTCAAGGTCATCGTCACGGTGGAGTCGCAGCCGTGAACAGTTTGCAGCGTGGCCGTCTGCGTGCCTGCCGCTGTGAAGGTCTTATTGTTCCACACATACGGAAGCGCGTTTTCGCAGATGCTCCGGCTATCGGTGACATTATACGTGGGATTGACGGTCAGATTCAGCGTGAAAACGCTGTCACAGCCGTGGATGGTATGCAACGTATCTGTGTAGAAGCCTGCCGTGGTCAGCGTCCGCCCAAAGAACGTGTATGTCTCGCCCTGACAAATCGTATCATGGATTGCCGTCAGCATGGAGAAATAAAGGGTAAGGTGCAGCGTAACGGTTGAATCGCAACCATACCTGTTGGTAAATGTCTGCGTGTAATCGCCACTTTGGGTGTAAATGGCATCGTTCCAAACATACTGGTCACAGGCGGTGTCTGAGAATTGGGTGAATGAGACAGGATTAACAGTCAGTGCGAGGGTTACAATGCTGTCGCAACCGTGGCTGGTCAGCACCGTGTCGGTGTAGAAGCCCGCCGTGGTCAATGCATTCCCGAAGAACATGTACGTCTCGCCCTGACAAATGGTGTCAATCAGGCTGGTGAATTGGGAATAATTGACGGTTAAGTGCAACGTGACGGTCGAATCGCAGCCGTTGGCATTGCGGAGTGTTTGGATGTAATCACCCGACTGCGTGTAAAGGGAATCGTTCCAGCGGAAGCTGTCACAAGCTGTTGCGGTGAAGGTGTTGAATGAGAGCGGATTCACCGTAAGGTAAAGGGTCACGATGCTATCGCAGCCGGCAGAGGTCTGAAGCGTGTCGGCGTAGGTCCCGCTTTCCGTAATCACACGATTGTGGAAAACATAGCTGTCGCCTTGGCAGATTTCACGGATAACACGGACAGAAGGTGTCACATGCTGCAATATCTCGCTCAGCATAAAGCTCTTTTCGAGAGACAATCCTCCAATATCCGTTGTCCGTACCCGTATGGAGTATAATGTTTGGGGACTACAGACGAACGTGGCGGCCGTTCTCAACTGGTTGCCATCGATAGTAAACAAGGCGTTATCCGTATCGCCATCGCCGCTCACCAACTCATATACGAAGGGCAGGTTCACATCATTGTCCAACGTGTAGAACTCGCCCACATAGCTGTTGACAGGACCATATTCATAGAAGGAATTACCGTTCAACACAAGGTCAATGGGCGGCTCGTTGTAATTGACGGAAGTGTCAGCCAAGGGCTTGAAATCCTCTTTGTTGCCCACATTGTCGGTGGCGATGGACATAAACTGGTAATAGACACCATTTTCGAGGGTATATGAAAATGTGCTGTCCGGGTGGGTGCTGCCGATAAGCGTGTAGGCGGCATTGTTGACAGACATATAAACGCCCACTTCGCGCACACCCGACCCGCCTGCATCGTCTTGGGCCTCGAACGAAAAGGTGCAATAGAGGGAATCCTGTGCATTCAGATCCGCATGGAGCATGGAGGTGGGTGCCACGGCATCAAAGGTGTTGGTCCACACGTTGGTACCTATCGCAGCGTTGTCGTCAAACACGATAAGGGCCTCGGCCCCGACGGTGTCGCCAGTATGGACATTGGCCTCCGGATTGATGTAGAAACTGACATAACCCTGCCCGTGCTCCAAAGAGTCATTGATGGGCAGGAAACCCATCTGCGAACTGACAGGTTCCGCGCCAGTGGCGGGATCTATACTCTGGAAAATCCAGAACAGCTGATGGTTCTGGATGTCAATGCCGGCATTCACATCCACCCAAACGCCCAAAGAATCCGACACATCCAAACGCTGGCTGTAGGACGACGCATTGGAGGGAACATTGAAGATGAAGCTTCCGAAACCGAAATCCGCCAGACGGAAAGAGGAGATTTTCTGCTGGTCCGGCACATCATAGGTAATCTTCACGCGCGAGGCGGGTGCCATAGCGAAATCCGGATCGTTTTCAAATTCTATGGTGTAGTTCATCTTGTCGGTGGCGTTCACAAAACGGTTCTCATCCGAATATCCGTTCGGACCCCGAATCTCATTCGGGTCCTTGGCACACTCCAGTTTCTTGGCCCAACCATCCAACGTATTAGAAGCCTGAGCGTTATTCGCATCTGTAACAGAGCAGGTAACGCTGAAATACCCTTCAGAAGGGGTAATGGTTTTGACAGCCGATGTGTTGCTTATCTGCCGCCATCCATGGAAACTGTATGGCTGCTTTCCTCCCGAAGCCGAGGCCGTGAACGTGACACTTGGAATGCCGTTGCAGCCTCCTTGCACGTCGGTGGGTCCTGTCACTTTCACTTTCAAATCACAATCCTTCTTCTTGGTAACTTCTACCGTTTTCTTATAGAACACCACGTTTGTGAATTGATTGTGCTTCACTTTTACCGAATAGGTTCCCTTGGATAAACCCGTCACGTATGGGGCATTCGAAATAAGACTGTTATCCTTCCTCCATTCTATAACACATTGGCCTCTGATTTCTTCTGGAATATAAATAGACACTTCCCCATCCTTCCCCGGATCACAGGATTCTTCTTTCTCCATTCTAGCATACATACAGTTCTTGTCGCCGTCTTTCTTTTTGATGGTAAGATGCAAGGTCGTAGTACTTTCACAGCCATTTTCATTGAAATATCTATAGACATAGTCCCCGCTTGACCTATAGGTGAAGCCGGTGGCCGCCCAAGTATATTTGTCAAAGGCCGTTTCATAGATTTCATCATCCGTGCCTTTAAAGATGGTCAAGTGCAACGTCTTGCTGCTGGGACATCCATGGGAGTTGGTGTATCGGAACACATGGTTGCCACTTTCCGTATAGGTCTGGCCATTGACAAGCCAGAAATAGGAATCACATTCCGAAACGGTTTCTTCTTCTATATCTCCCTCATGGATAGTAAGATGCAGGATTTCCGTGACGGCACATTGGTTCTCATTAAGATAGGTATAAGAGTATGTACCACTTTCCGTATAGGTTTGATTATTGACTGGCCACATATAGGATCCGCATTTTGTGACAGAAGATTCGTTGGTCTCCTCATGGTTGATGGTCAGAATCAATGTATGCATACTCTCACATCCCGAATCATTCATATATGTATAATAATATTTACCGCTATGTGTATAGGTCTCACCCGTGACATTCCATCGGTAAATCTCGCAAGCGGTAACCTCAACGGAATCTTCAGAACCTTCTCCCACAGTCACAGCAAACGAGGCGGAGTTGTGGCAGTTGTTTTCGTCAGTACCCGTTACCGTATAGGTGATATTGTCGGTGGGCTCCTCCAGAATAGTCTTGGATGTGCTACCGGTAGACCATACGTATGTCTTTGCTCCCGAAGCGGTCAGTTCCGTACTCTCCCCTTCGCAAATCATATCATCACCACTGATGCTCACAATGGGCAATTCGTTGACCGTTACAAAAACAGAGGCAAAACTGCGGCACATGTTGGCATCCACACCCACTACGGAATAGGTGGTGCTGGCGGTGGGGCTTTGTGTGATGCTGTTGCCCGCGCTACCCGTATTCCACGAATAGCTTTGGGCTCCTGTGGCCGTGAGGGTGACACTCTCCCCCTTGCAGATCATGGCACCGCCGAGGATGAACACACTCGGCAGGGGATTGACAATCACCGAGGCGGTGGCCGTGGCCGTACAACCGTGGATATCCGTACCCGTCACGGCATACGTCATGTTGCTAGAGGGCGCATCGGTGAAGCTGGGGCCTGTAAAACCATTGCTCCACTGGTACGTTTGGGCACCCGCAGCGGCCAGCATGACACTTTCGCCGCTACAGATGGACCCGCCACCCGAAATGCTCACCTGGGGTAATCCGTAAATGGTCAGATGCAGGGTTTGGGAACTGGGACATCCGTCGCTGTTGTTATACTCATACACATGGTTGCCACTTCTTGTATAGGTCTGACCCGTTGCAGCCCATGTATAGGATTCACATTCCGTGATGGTTTCCTCTGTATGAGTGCCGTGATGGATGGTGAGATTCAAAATCTCGGTGGTCTCGCACTGGTTGGCATTAGTATAACTATACGTATAAGTGCCGCTTTCCGTATAGGTCTGCCCATTGACCGGCCACGTATAGGATTCATCACATCTGGAAATAGACGTGGTGTGCGTCTCGTTGTGCGTGATGGTCAGAATCAGCGTGTGCGTACCCAAGCATCCTGCGCTATTGGTGAACGTGGTGGAATAGGTGCCGCTTTCCGTATAAGTCTGCCCGTTGGCGTACCAAGTGTAGGATTCGCAGGCGCTGACATTGATGGTGTCAGACGTACCCTCGCCCACGACTACGGTGAACGAGGCGTTATTCGAACACCCGTTCCCGTCCGTACCCGTCACCGAATAGTTTGTGTTGACGGTAGGACTCACGAGGACCGTCCGGCTGGTGCCGCCGGTGGACCAGACGTAGGTCTGCGCACCCGAAGCAGAAAGTTCCGTACTCTCGCCTTCGCAAATGGAGGTCTTGCCGGCAATGTGGACCGTAGGCAATGGATGCACGGTAACCGAAACAATCTTTGTGGCTGTAGCCTTACAGGATCCTTGTGAAACCGTGGCAGTCAAAACATAATTACCTGATTGATTTGTTGTTGCATTTGGAAGTGTAATATGATCGCTGGTGCTGGTGAACTGGTTGGGGCCGGTCCAGCTATATGCGATGTCCCCATTGCCTGTGGCGGATGGGGCGATACTGATAGTCTGATGCAAGCACACGGACACGGGTGGGATGTTGCCGAGGGTGACAGTGGGTTTGTGGATGGTGAGATTCAGAATCTCGGTGGTCTCGCACTGGTTGGCATTGGTATAACTATACGTATAAGTGCCGCTTTCCGTGTAGGTCTGTCCAGTGACCAGCCATGTATATGATTCACATTCCGAGATGTTGGTGGTGTGCGTCTCATTATGGTTGATGGTCAAAAACAGCGTGTGCGTACTCAAACATCCTGCCCCATTGATGAACGTGGCGGAATAGACGCCGCTTTCCGTGTAGGTCTGCCCATTGGCAAGCCAAGTGTAGGATTCGCAGGCGCTGACGCTGATAGTGTCATCTGAACTCTCGCTCACGATTACCGTGAATGAGGCATTGTTGGAGCAGCCGTGGATATCCGTACCCGTCACGGCATACGTCGTGGTGTTCTCAGGCGCATCGCTGAAACTGGCTCCTGTAGAGCCATTGCTCCACTGGTATGTTTTGGCACCCGTAGCGGCTAACATGACACTTTCTCCACTACAGATGGAAACTCTACCCGATATGCCCACCTGGGGTAATCCGTAAATGCTCAGATGCAACGTTTTGGAACAGGGACAGCCGTCGCTGTTGTAGTACTCGTACACATGATTTCCGCTTTCCGTGAAGGTCTGACCTGTCTCAACCCATGTATAAGATTCACATCCCGAGATGGTTTCCTCCGTATGGGTGCCATGATGGATGGTAAGATTCAGAATCTCGGTAATCTCGCATTGGCTGGCATTGGTGTAACTATAAATATAGGTACCGCTTTCCGTGTAAGTCTGCCCATTGACCGGCCAAGTGTACGTTTCGCATTCCGATATTGTGGTGGTGTGTGTCTCGCTATGGGTAATAGTCAAATGCAGCGTGCGCGTGCTTTGGCAGCCGGCATTGTTGGTATATACAGAGGTATAGGTACCGCTTTCCGTATAGGTCTGCCCGTTGGCGTACCAGGTGTATGATTCACAGGCCGTTATGCTGATGGCGTCATCCGTACCCTCGCCTACCGTTACGGTAAACGAGGCGTTATTCGAACATCCGTTCTCGTCCGTACCCGTGACCGAATAGTTTGTATTGGCGGCGGGACTCACAAGAACCGTCCGGTCAGTACTGCCGTTGAACCAGACGTAAGTCTGTGCCCCCGAAGCGGAAAGTTCCGTGCTCTCACCTTCGCAAATGGAAGTTTTGCCAGCAATGTGGACAGTAGGCAATGAATGTACCGTAACCGATATGTCCTTTGTGGCTGTAGCCTTACAGGGACCATCCTTGACAATGGCGGTTACAGTATAATTACCTGACATATTTATTGTTGCATTTGGAATGGTAATATGGTCGCTGGTGCTGGTGAACTGGTTGGGGCCTGTCCAGCTATATACAATGTTTCCATTACCCGTGGCATTTGCAGCAATACTGATGGGTTGATGCAAGCACACGGACACAGGTGGAATGTTGCCGAGGGTGACAGCAGGTGTAAGAATGGTCAGATGCAAGGTGTCGTTATGCGCATGCCCTTGTGCATCGGTATAGGGATGTATGTATGTACCGCTTTCTGTGTAGGTCTGCCCAGTGGCCGGCCATTTATACTCATTGCACTCAGTAACATAAATGGTATAGAAAAACAATTTTATGTGTATGATGCTGTCACACCCGTACATGGTGCGATAGTTCAAAGAGAAAGAGATTGAATCCGGTGTGCCAACGCCCAATACAGTGTCTCTGTATGTATAGGGCAGCTGGCTTTGCGAAATCCGGATAGTGTCCCATGTCTCGTCGGGAATGCAGTTGGTGACGAAGCGCACTTCCTCGCCGTATGCCGTACCCACGCTGTTGGTCGCGTAGGCGCGCACATAATACTCCTGTCCCGGGATCAACCCCTCTATGGAGCTGTTAAAGGTGCCTATGCCGCTACCGTTCACCGTATGGCTGTCGTCAATGGTGGGATTGGGCGAGGTGCTCCAGCACACGCCGCGGGCCATCACCGTTGAGCCTCCGTCGGTGAGCACCCGACCACCAGAGGTTGCTGAGGTCGAGGTAATCTGGTTTACCGCCTTGGTGGATACGGAAGGCAGAAAGGCATTTGCCTGTAGGAAAATGCCACCCGGCCCGCCACCCCGGCTTGCTATCGGGGCAGCGTTCCCAGCCATTCCTGACAGGAACAATGATATGGTTATTAGCTGAAAGAGAATATGGTTGATCTTTTTCATATACTTGTACTTTCCTTTTTTATCTTTTTATTCGCATACGTCGCCGATGCCGTTGCTGTTAGAGTCTGTTTGGTCGGGGTTGAACATATCAGGGCAATTGTCCAACTCATTCGGGATGGTGTCGCCGTCACGGTCGGGGTCGCACACATCGCCCACGCCGTCGCAGTCCGTGTCGTTCTGGTCCGGATTGGGAGTGTCGGGGCAGTTGTCTTCGCTGTCGGCCACGCCGTCACCGTCGCGGTCCTTGTCGCACACATCGCCCACGCCATCGTAGTCGGTATCCTCCTGGCCGGGGTTGTAGCGCAGCGGACAGTTGTCGCACACATCGCCGAGGCCGTCGCCGTCGCTGTCATCCTGACCGGGATTGTAATGATAAGGACAGATGTCCACGTGGTTGGGGACATCATCCCCATCCATATCTTCATCCTGATCGTTGGGAATGCCGTCGTTATCAATATCATCGTCACATTCGTTGCCCACGCCGTCATGGTCGAAGTCGAGCTGGCGCGGATTGGGTATGTACATGCAGTTGTCGCAGCTGTCGCCAAGACCGTCGCCGTCACTGTCTACCTGATCGGAATTAGGACGATAAGGACAGTTGTCGCACACATCGCCTCTGCCATCCTTGTCAAAGTCCTCCTGTTTGGGGTTGGCTTTGGCTAGGCAGTTGTCGCACACGTCGCCCACTCCATCGCCGTCCTGGTCCGCCTGGTCAGGATTGACTCTGCAGGGGCAGTTGTCCAAACTGTCCACCACACCGTCGCCGTCATAGTCGCTGCCTGTGAGGAGGTTTTGGAAGGGTTTCTTAAATAAAAACATCAACACATTGGAAACTATGGACGAGCTGTCCATCCCAATAGTCGCATACCAACGGTTGTTGATTTTTTGCATGATGAATGGGAGAAAATCCACTTTGGGAGTGTTCGTAAAACAACGCACAAAGGCGATGGTTTTATCCCCCGATTCAAAGGTAAGCAAAAGTTTCATGTACTGGATCTGCCCCACATAACTGAGGTAGCTTTGTCGAATCGTGTCATTGCTAAGCAACCGATCAAAAACGGAGGCATCCGAGGGACTATACTGCTGTTTAATGGCCGCAAGATCCCCCTGATGGTAGGCTTGCAGCAGGCGGCACAAAGTGGCGGGCAGCGTGGTGCCCTGCGTTGGATTGGCCGTGCCGCCGGTCAGCGCAATGATTCGGCTGTCATCGTCCGACGGCTGCAAACCGTGGACAGAGTATGAGAACACTTTGTCGCAGAGGCAGTGCGCAGTGTCGGCCATATGGAAGTTCACCGTATCCATCTCCATATCAAATGTCAAGGTGTAATTAGCAGGCTGATAGGCGGGAAAACGGCAGGTCTGTGCCTGAATATACTGGGTGGCAACAAAGACAACCACCAAAAGTACAAAATAGCGTATTTTTTTCATCATCATATCAGTGCTTAATTATTATTATTGTTGTTATTTTCCCTTGCCCTTTTATCAAATAAAGTAATAGAACCCATATCCAGGATCCATTGGACGCTCGCCAGACTTTTAGCCGTTATATCAAAAACAACAGATAAAGACACCGGAATGCCGTTTTCAAGTCTGTTATCCCATTTTACACCCTCCTTATTTATCACAACAGCTCCTCCAAATGAAACATGGACCACACATTTGCCGGATGCTTCAAGGGCATCTCCTAAAAATTCTATTTTCGGACCGCCGAAAACATCAACGAAAAATTCCATGGGAACTTCCAGTCTGCTGCATTCCCAACCCCGGTATTTCAGTTCGAATTTTTTTATATTTATGCCAACTTGGGCTCCTATGTTCATTTTAATATTGGGAGGAAGCATTGGAACGACCGCGGTAAGGGGAAAATCACATTCCCCCATAATGGCAAATGTCAAATTAGGAGCACTTAAGTTATAGGCATCCACCTCATCACCCCCACAACAGGATTTGAAGAATAGGGGTAGAGGAATGTCCGCAGAATAATTCAAATCCAATTTGCAAGGACTCAAACCTGGAGGCGCATAGTTCTTTATTAGCTCTACTATATCATTTATCTGTTGCGCCTTTGCTTTCGCCGTCTCAATCATCCTGTAAAATCCCAAAGTATTCACATTGATTGAGAAGCTGTTTGCAGGTTCATCCTTATAAACCTCTACCTCAACCTTCTTTGTGGTAGTGTGACCTCCACGTGTTAAGGAAAATGTCAATTCCTGCGGTGCATGTTGGACAAATGGATTAGAGATTTCCCCTTCAACACCAACATTTGTAAAGGGAATCTGCCCATTAACGGGAAGAATCGGTTGGATTTGTGCCACATTGGGACTTATTTTAACAAAGTCTTCAAAGCCTGCCGGGACGGTAACAATGATAAAGTCCTCTTTTGTTATCGTGTCTCCTTTAATAAAACATCCTTTTGGGGTTACGCTTACGATGGAAATAGTGTCCACAACAGTGATGATAACCTTCTCCTCCGACACCCCGCAGGAATCCACCCTGCGGACACGGTATTCATTTTCTCCGTCATGTGGTCTTATTCTTATTTGGGGGAGCGTATTATTACTTTGGATTCCGGGCCCTGACCATTCATACGTTGCATTGACTTCCAATGGGTTGTAATTTTCAACGCCAATGAACACCTCCATGCTGTCGGATGTCCGCATAAGAACCTGGTCTTCGCCCGCCCACTGGGCCATCGCCGAACAGACAGAGAGGAACAGGAAAACAAATGTTGTCAGTAATCGTAAAGGTTTCATATAGTTCGTATTTTTTTATTCTTCAACAGGTTTAATGGTAAACATCAGGGCTCCCGATGTATAGGTGTAAATATTGATGCTTCCGTAGCTACCCGGACGGAGCAGGCCCTGCGGCTCGCCCTCAATGGTGAGCGGCACCCGCAGTACTACATTGTTCTGGCTCACACCTTCCGGAGTCAGGGCGATGGGCGAGCCGCCAAGGCTGGTGATCTCCAGCACCTGGTCGTGCAAATCGACATTGCCGGTGTTGCCAAACTCCAACAGCATCACCACACTTCGGTTGGGACGCGGCGAGCTGGGGAAGACCAAGTTGTAAGACACATCCATAGGCTGGCCATTCTCAATGGTAAAACCATTGTGCAAGGTGGCCTCGCCCTCGCACAGGGTGAGGGCATGCACATCATATACGCCCGGAGTCTTACCCGCCAGATTGAAACGGGCAAACGCCTGATAATAATTGACATATATCAGCGTGTCGGCAGTGATCTCTTCCTGAGCGTTGCGCAGGCTCACAATCATGTCGGGACGGAAGCGCGAGCCGGTCAGCTCCACCGTTACCTCACCCGTGTTGCCGCCATGGTTGTCGTTGACGGCATGCAGCTCAAACGGCAGTATGTCGGCACGGATGACCGTATTCTGGGAATTGCCCGCCGGCGTGGAACCATAAACGTTCACCCCATAGTAGCCCGGCAACGTGGACGGGATGTACAACGTCGGATTGGCCGTATATTGTCCAATGGTGGAATAGTTGTAGTTGAGATTGTCACCAATGTCATTGTGGGTGGTGTAAATCATGTTCACCGCATTGGCCAAAGAATCCTCCGAGGTCAGATGGATACGGACGGTCTGATTGACATTGCCGTCCACATTCAAGATGAAATCCGAAGGCTCGTTGTTGACGAGCGTGTCCGCCACATCGGTGTTGAACGGCAAGGTGCGGATGGCAACCGTGAACGGCACGGTGGTATGTCCACTGTTGTTGTTCTCATCCACCTCGTTGAAGGCGTTGGTGACATCCGTTTTGACAATAAGATAATAGTTGCCAGCCTTCAAACCGCTGATGCGTCCGTTCAATCCCATAGGCATGGACTGGTCCATCGGCAGGTAGATGGCGTTGGTAATGCTGCCTAACAACCGGTCGTTGACATCGAAAACGGTGTCGGCGGATATATAGACCAACGAACGCAAGCCATTACCCGTCAGTGTGTTATCACCAATATTCTGGAGCGTCCATGTAACATGCAGCACCTCACCCGACACGACCGAGCTTTCGCTGGAGATGTCTTTTACAATCAAATCGCCTGGCGGCGGCAGCACCACCTGTACAGGTACACCCGCTATATTGTTGTTCTGATTGGTCTCGAACATATTGTTGTCGAGATTTGTCGTCAGCAGCAAATGGAAGTTGCCGTTCTTGGGCAGCGGCACGGTGAACGCGAGCGTGTCACGATAGGATTCGTTCACCGCTAACGACATCCGACTGCGATTCTGGGTCAGCAACAGGTAATCATCATTTTCGTAACTACTGTTGACCGACAGGAATAATCTATCGTTCCACGACTGGTTTACAATAGGAACCTCGCCCACATTGGTCACCTTGTAGGCTATGCGCGACGGCTGGCCACTGAGGACATCATCCAAGACTTCCACCTCCCCGATAGCCAAATCCGGAGTGGGTATGCTGTTGATAGTCACGACTTTCATCTTCGAATTGTTCGTCGGATCAATATCCGGGTTGACACTGTTGAAGTCGGTGATGGCAATCAGATAGACGGAGGATGGGGTTCCCAATGGGATAGTCACCTGTAAGTCGGTCCAATAGTCGGCTCCGGCCTCCAAGACGGCATTGTGCGCTACCGGCTGCATCTGCTGGTCGGAAGGATTCAGCCATTGGTCGGGCGACAGGTAGATCACATCGTGCCAAGGTCTTACCAATGTCGGCTTCGTGGATGTGTTCACAACGTGCAGACGATATGTGGCCGTCTGACCCCATTGCAACACATCCGGACCATCGATTTCCGTCACCTTCAAGTCAAGCTGATAGACGCTGACCGTGGTGGCGTTACTGATCTTCTGGTTGTTGTTTTCCCCGTTATGTTCATATAAGTGATCGTTGGCATCCGTCACAAGATAGACGTAATATTGGCCGACCATCTCATTGGTTGGAATGGCCGCGTATGTTGTAAGTGCCACCGAATCGCCCACCGCCAAGTTGAGGACATCGTTGACGGAGGCTAACAGCTTGGTGGTATCGTAACTGATGGGCGACCGCGAATAGTAGAACTTCTGCGTCACCGTAGTGCCTTGCAACGCCGCAACACCCTGGTTCCGGATGACGTAATTCAACTCGAACTCCGCACCCAAGTAGGTCTGTGCGGGAATGGCCAGCTGGCTGACGACAAGGTCCGGCGAAGGGCTGAGACTCACCTCAATGGGTCCGTAGTGGGCGTGGTTGTTGCTGTAGTTGCCGTTTTCGCAAATGGCGGTATCCGCATTACATACAATATGATAATAATAGGTTCCGCTGATGCCGTTGGGCACCGTGACGGTACACGTGTAGTCAGCAGCTCTACCCACCGCAAGGTTCACGTTATGCGTGTAACGCCCGATAAGATCGCTCTCCTGATAGGAGGTCGGAGAGGTGCTGAGGTAGAAATAATCCGTCACTTGTGTGTTGGTGATGGCCTCGGAGCCCGTATTGGTCACAATGTACGACAACACAGCGGACGTGCCGCTCCAAACGTCGGTATCCTGAGTGGTAAAGCCGGTCAGAGCCATGTCGTAATCCTTCATCGTCAAAGTCAATGTCTTACTGTTATTGTTCTCATTGCTTTCGCCGACAAGCTGGGTATAGTCGGCAACAATGGTGAGGGTGGATCCGTTGCCGCTCGGACAAGGAAGCTGCAGGTTGACCGTGCGCACGATGGAATCGCCCACCGCAATACTGAGATTGTTCACGGTTATCTGGTAATCCTCCTCATTGTTTAAAAAGATACGGTCATAGAAGGCTCGGCTGATCAAGTTGCCAGGACCGTTGTTGCGCATGGTCCAGCGGATAGTGGTGGGCGCGTTGGTGCTTACCTCATCCGGAACATAGATGTTGGCGACTTGCAAATCCGGCAGCAGAATGGTTTCCGCTTGTGTATAAACGTTGTTGTTTTCCGCATTATATTCAAAAACAGCATCATAATAATCCACCATGACAAACAGATACCCGTTGCCCGTAAGATAATTCGGGATTGTAAATTGGGCGGAAACGTTGTACGAACTTCCGGCATCCAAAACACCGGAATGCGGTACCGACACTAATTTTATGGCCGTTTGCGGATTAAATGTGGCCTCTTGGCAGAAATAGATCTCGTCTCTCCACTGGCTCACGTATGTAGGACTGCTGCCGTTGTTGGTGACGGTGAACGAACAGGTGTATTGGCCATTGGCATCCACCGCCGTCGGCATGGTCACCGCCGATATCTCAAGGTCGGTAAGCCAGGACATCGTTACCGCGAGAGGTTGCGACATGCTTACATTATTCTGCTCGTTAATGCCTTCGTATAAGGTATTGTTGTTGTCGGTTATTACAATATAATAATAATTACCGCTGAGGAAATCCACGGGAATGGTCACCTGTTCGGAATGCTGGTAGCTCTCGTTGGCGGCAAGCGGACCGCTATGGGTGTAGCGGACCAACCGTATATCATCAACCGTGCTCAAAACAGTGTCTCTGGACAGATACACCACATCGGTCCATTCACCCATTGCGGTGGCATCGCCCTGATTGGTTACCGTCCATGACACGTTGGTCTCATAGCCGGAAAGGGCATTGCCACCATGTACCACCGAACTGACGACCAAGTCTGGTGTGGGCGGCTGCTGGATGGTAATCACCTTATAGAAGAAGTTGTCCAATTCGTGGCCATCCACCTCTTTTATCTTGTTTCCCTGATCTTGGTGATCCGCACCTGAGAGATAATGATATGGGATGTTGGTGGCACTGGGCGTATAAGGGTTGGGAGCGGTCTGTTGCCCGGTGGGCGAGAAGTCAATGTCGCGGGTATCGTGCTGGTCAGTCAGCACAAACAGGAAGTAGCTGCCCACGTAATCAGTGGGAATGGTTACCGTGACCGAGTTCTGATAAGATTCCCCGGCATTGAGAGATTGGACATTGGGCACTGTGGCCAACAGTATTTCTGACACATTGTACCAGAATCCGCCGCCCACACCATCTATAGGCGACAGCCAGATATAGTCGTTCCACGTTATGCCAGGAGGGGTGTTGCCCTGCCCGTCGTTGGACACTGTCCAGGTGACGGTCATCTGCTGCGTGGCCACCGGGGTGGAGTTGTCAATGGAAGAGACATGCAGGTCGGGATTCCAGTTCGCCTGCACTCTCATGGTGTCACTGGTCTTGGAGACACACTCGTTCCAGGCCACCACTTTCCAATAATAGACCTTGCCTGCCGAATAGTGGGGCAACGTCACATCATTCGCCATCGGCTGGGTAAGGCCGGACCGGGTGGGCGTGGTGGGCGCCTCTTCATTAGCCGCCCAGAGGTAGAAGTCGTAGGACGTGACATGCTCCAACGCATTCCAAGAGAAGTCCATCTGGTTGGAGTATAGAATTTGTCCGTTAGTAGGCAGCATGTTGGAGAAATCCGACGGCGGTGTCAGCTCGTCCGGATTGCACTGGGTCTGGAAGTTGACGATGACAGAGAAGATGCTCGTCAGGCTGTTGTCGCAAATGGAGCGCACCTTGGCCGCATAATGGCGGTTGAGAGAGAGGTTCTGAATAGTGCAGAAGGTGTCGCTGACGGTCATGCTTTGCGTTTGTCCGCCCACCTCGCCATAGACGACCAGCCACTGTGTCTCGTTTCCGACAGGATGCCAGACCAACCGGGCACTATTGGTGGTGACGTTCTCCACCCGCAAGCCGATTACCGAAGGACAGTTGTTCTGCTCCTGCGCCTCCGAACAACCGATATCCACTATGTTACCGTAGATACGCTGGCTGCCATATAAATCGAGATTGTCGGTCATCACACTGTTATTACCGATATTGACACAGGAAGAGGTGGGATGAAGCCGGAAGTCCTCCTGGTCGGGATCCATGAAGCGCACATAGTTCGCGGTCGGGTCGAAGCCATCGTTGGTGGACGCAAGCGTGATGTTGCCCGTGCCGTTAAAGCCATCCTCCACCGCACAATAGGTATAAGTGCCATACCCATACGGGTCATAGATGTTGTTGGAGACATAATTCGCCTTGTTGCCATAGACGATACAGTTGGTGACAGTCGGGTAGCCGCCACCCCTGTTAATGCCTGCCCCGGATGTGTTGCTGATGGTTGTCGAATTGAAGATAATATCGCAATTCACCAGAGAACAGTTGCTGTTGTTCATATACACACCACCACCATTCTGGGCTGAATTGCCGTAAATAAGGCAATTGGAAAATTTTGTATTATTGTTGGCATAAACACCACCGCCGCTTGCTCTCGGAGTGTTGTTATGACTGATTTCCGTGTGGCTGACAAAGATGTTGACGGCATAAATGCCTGCACCATTGACATTCAGGTTATTCACATTTTCAACCGTATTGTTTCGGATAATACAGTTTTGAATGGAACCTGACCAACCCGTGGAGGAACTGTAAGCCCCATTTGCGTAAACGCCAGCTCCATAGGGAAGGAGCCAGGAATTGTTACTGGATTTGTAGTAAATGTAGTTGTTTTGTATGATACAATTCCGCAAGGAGGAATAGGCCTGCATATAAACACCCGCCCCATTCTCATAGATGGCACCGTTCTGGATGGTGAAGCCGTCCCAAACCGCGGGGGTGGAGGATTGGAAATTCTCCGCCTGGTAGAGCACGCGGCGCAGGGATTGGCCGTCCAATATCGTGGCGCTGCTGTCAAGGTTGCGCAGGGAAAGGTCGTAGTTGGCGGGCTCGTTGCCGACGAAACCGCCATACGCGTTCACTCCCTCCTTCATGGTAAAGGCATTATTGGAGTTGGTGTTGCCATAATAGGTACCCGCCGCCACCCAAACATCCGCACTGTATGTGGAGGCTACTTCGAGGGCCTCCTGAATGGAGGAGGTGGCGTTGTTCCAGTCTTCACCGGACTGGTTGCCCGACCCATGCTCCGTCACATAGATGATACTGCCGTAATTGGGCAGATGCACGCCATTGTATTCCGATTCATAACATCCGATGTCAATGGTGTCCTTTTGGATTCGGGGATTGCCTGCCAGATCGGTGGCCCCCACATTGACATTAATACCATGGTTGATACAGGGTGAACTGCTTGTCAGCCGCCAATCGGCATTGAGGGTAGTGTCCGACGAGCCCACCGTGTCTGACGGATGGACAAAGAACGGATAGAAGGGCTTGCTGCCGGTGTTTTCGGTTAAAATAAGAATGTTGCCTTCGCCGGCTTTTCCTCCTTCCACTGCTGTATAACTGCAAGAGAATGTTCCCGTGATGTTGGAGATTTTACCTTTGTTGCGGTTGCCCCAAACAATACAATTGGTCATATAGGTTCTGGAGGTATAGGAAGAGTAGAATCCTCCGCATGAGTTGCTGTACGTACTCTCATTGTTGACGAAGGTGCAGTTGCTGATATCGCCATAGCCGTACATACCGCCGCCATTTCCATAGGATGTGTTGTTGGCCACCAAACAGTTGGAAACTCTGCTGTATTCTGCCGTTAATCCGCCGGCATTGCTGCCTGACTTATTGTGGGTGAACGTGCAACAGGAAATGTTACTGGTATATGCGTATAAACCGCCACTATTGCTATGGGATGTGTTATGTGTAAAAGTACAATAGAGCAAAGAGCTATTAGAGGATATATAGGCACCACCACCGCTGCTGTTGGTAGTATTGTCAATAAAAGTGCAGTTTTGCAAATAGATGCTGTCTGTATAGCTGGAGTTATAACCATAACCATAGATGCCACCACCTGAACCTGTGGCTAAGTTGTGCGTTATGGTACAATTGGAAAGGAGAGAGTTTACGCGCAAATAAGCTCCACCGCCGGTACCGGAAATATAACCGTTCTGGATGGTGAAACCGTCCCACTTGGTGATTTTCTTGAAAGATTCCGTCTGTACGAGCACGCGGCGCGTGTTCTGCCCGTCTAAAATGGTGGGATGCGCGTCAAAGTCGCGTGTTGAGAGGTCGAAATCCTCGCCTTCGTTGCCCGCAAAGCCGCCATAGACGTTGATACCCTCCATCATCGTGAAAGCGTTGTAGCCGGTGGTGTCTCCGTAATAGATACCTTCCGCCACCCAGATGTCTGTGTTGTACATTCTGGCGAGACTAAGAGCTGTGCCGATGTCACTGCAGGCATTGGCCCAGTTGTTGCCTTCGCGGGTGCCGTTGCCGGTCTGCGTCACATAGATGACGTTTCCGTAGTGGGGCAGCACAATGCCCTCATGGTCGGATTCGTAACAGCCAAGATCGACAATGCCATGCCGCACACGGGCGTTGCCGTCAAGGTCGGTGCTGTCGGGGATGGTCACTAACTCATTGCTCCCGCGGTTCACACAGATGGAGCCGTTCAACAGCCGCCAGCTGGTATTGGCGGTCGAATCCATATAACCCGCCGTAACCGAAGGATTCACAAAATAGGGGAAATAGCGTCCATTCTCGAAATCCTGAGGCAACAGAGAAATATTGTTCTCCCCCTGAAAACCGTCTTCCACAGCCGTATAAGTGCAGGTGATATTGGAATACACATTGCTGGATTCATCTCCCATACGATTGCCCCACACGATACTGTTGTGCACGGTTCCGCTACCGTAAACGCCGCCGCCATTATAGCTGCTGCTCGTATAGGAGGCCATGTTACGGACAATGGTCGTGTTTTCCACCACTGCGGTATAAGATCCACTGTAAATACCGCCACCGTATCCCGCTGTATTGTTTGCTATCAGACAGTTGGAAACGGAGTAGCTATTGCCGTTTTCAATATAGACACCGCCGCCACTGGAAGAATAGTATGTGGCCACATTGTACGTAACCTCACAATGCCGCATCATCGCGTTGCGATTTACGATACCACCACCGCCAGAAACAGCTTCGTTGCGGGTGATAGTGCAATGGTCAAGAATACAGGCTTTTTCCGATGAATTGACACCATAGGCATAGACACCGCCACCATATTTGTCGGATCTGTTGTTTTGGATAATACAATGCCGCAATTCGGAATTATAGTACAAATACGCACCTCCACCATTTTCGGTGGAAGAACCGTTACGGATGATGAAGCCGTCCCAAAGGGATTTCTTGTTGAAGCCGTTGGGCTGAGAAAGCACGCGGCGGAGCTGTTTGCCGTCCAAGATGGTGGGATGCGCGTCAACATCACGTAGCGAGATGTCGAAGGTTTCCGCCTCATTGCCCACGAAACCGCCATACACGTTGACCCCGTCACACATCACAAAGGCGTTTTCGCCGAGCGTGTCCCCATAATAGACACCCTGGGCCACCCACACATCCGCACCGTACATGCCGGCGAGAATCTGGGCCAAGTTGAGATCTGCCATCGCATTGTCCCAACTGCTTCCGTTGCGACTGCCACTGCCGGACGGCGTTACATACACAATAGAACCGCTAAATGGTAGGGTTATTCCCAAAAAGCCGGTTTCGTAACACCCGATGTCCACCGTATCACGCTGGACACGGACATTGCCGGCCAAATCGGTGCCGGTGCTGTCAGCATGGGGGAGAATCGTGTTGCTGCCACGGTTTACACAAATGGAGCCTTGCTGCAGACGCCAGTCGATGTTCGCGGTACTGTCCGTATAGCCTGCCGCAGCCGACGGCTGTACAAATTTGGGTGCGTAAAGCCCACCGAAGAGATCCTCCGACATGAGCGCTACATTACCCTCACCAGAAAAGCCCCCTTCCACTGCACTGTTCGTACAATTCAACAGGGAGCCGTTGTTGTAGATGCTGCTCACCTGATCGGCAGTTGTCCGGTTTCCGTAAATGATGCTATTGGCCATCTTATAGAGACCAGCAGCATATAAGCCCGCACCATTTTCCGTGACGGAATTGTTCACGATGGTGTTGTTCAATAAGAACGAAGAGTAAGAATCATTATATATACCACCGCCATTTTTTGCTGTATTATTGGCTATCAAACAATTATAAACACAAGCATAATTATTGTAAGCAGAAAAGATATAAATACCGCCGCCAAGTGTCTCGGAACGGTTATGGTCAAACACGCAGTTACGGGCAGCGGCATATCTATTGAATAAACCACCGCCGTAATTGGTGGCTGTATTGTGGCTGAACACACAGTTCTCAATAATAATGGGATTAGAACTGGAAGATCCGTCTGCATAAACACCACCGCCGTTATACCCTGTATTATGCAGTATTTTACAATTGTGGAGGGATGACATGTGCATCAGGCACGCACCACCACCATTGCCGGTGCTGTAACCGTTCTGAATGGTGAAGCCGTCCCATGTGGATCTTAAATTGAAATTGTCCGACTGGTAGAGCACCCGCTGGCTGTTCTGCCCGTCCAAGATGGTGGCGTGTGCGTCAAGGTCACGCAGATTGAGGTTGTAGTTGTCATCCTCATTGCCCACGAAACCGCCATACACGTTGATGCCATCCGCCATCGTGAAGGCGCTGGCGGAAACGCTGTCGCCGTAGTAGGTGCCTTGGGCCACCCACACATCCGGCGCATGTCCGAAAGTCCTCCGAATGGCCGCTGCGGTACTCAACGCCCAGTTGAGGTCACTGCAGGCGTCCGCCCAACTCGATCCGGTGCCCGTTCCGTTTGTCGTGACGTACAGCTTGGAATAGTTTCTCGGCATTGTGGTGAACGTGATTTCCTTCCAATTGCTCGCCTCGGAGGAGCACAGCGAGCGGATGCGCACATTGTATCGAGTGTTGTGCATCAGCCCGGTCAGAAGAACCGTGTTGGAGGCTGTGGTGGGCAACGGGATATACTGGTCGCTGTCGGCACGCTTGTACTGCATCTCCCGTCCGATGGCCCCGTTACCGGATGCGATGGTGAATTGCGCCGAGGAGTCCGTCACATTCGTCACGATAACGTTGGCACGGTCGCAACCGTCGGAGATGCACCGGCCCGGCAACCAGATGTTCATCCGGTAACCATTGCGCGAAGCGGACGTATATGGATTGGCCGGATCATCGTTCATGTTATCACTATAGTGGTACAGACTGCTGTTGCTTTCTGATTGATGCCCGTAAAAATGGGCGTAACTACTCTCATAACTGCCCGTGTTGTCGTCAAAAACCACCACCAAATTGTCGGTGCCGTTGTAGGCGAAAGTGGTGTCGAACGGAATGGTGAACCAATAATTCTCCCCATTGTTGTTGAATGTGATGGTTCCGGAATAGACCTTGGTAAGATCGGCCAACGGCACCCAGTCACCACTAGTGGAGAAGGAACCTTTTTCGGTATGCCCCAAATAGATGTCCATCAAACGACTCAAGGATGAAGAGTAAAAATACTGCACCGCTATCTGGTTGATATCCCGTACACCGCCGATTTCATTTGCCCTGTAAATCTGCTGGGAGTAGCTGTACTTGTAGTAAGGATTTGTCGGCAAGTAATTCATTCCGTTAGTTGTGTTGCCGATGACGATAGGCTCCGTGTTCCCTCCCAAACATCCCGTGGAGAACGATCGGGTGATATAACCGGAAAAGCCGTCGCTACAGAGGGCGCGCACACGCACCTGATACTTCGTTTGCTGCTGCAATCCTGTCAGCAAGAAATGCTCTTCGGTGAGGTTGTTCGTGGCAACTATCCAGTTCGTGGCGGTATCAGCCTTGTACGACAGTTCATAGGCGGAAGAATTGTCGGAAACAGGCGGCATCCATGTCACAAAAGCGGAACTGCCCATGATATCCGACAGCTGAAGCCAACGCGCACTGCAAGTGTCCATGTAGTTGACCGTGAAGGTGGTTTTGGGAATGAAATTCTGAGTATACGCATAGGTAATGGCAGAAACACTATTGCTATTATTACCATAAATACTGCTAGATGAAGAATATATCCCATAAAAATAGGCTGTTTTGTAATTTCCCACAGTTTCTGTGGCGATTTCCAAAAGCAAGTTTCCCCCTTCGTAAAGGAACGGATGGTCAAAGTGGATAGTCAGTGTGCTGTCGGGTGAAATCGCCATCGTACCCGTGTAAAGGGTCGTCATAGGATCGGTGAGATAGTCCCTTATAGCAAATACTTCGGTATTTGTGATACCCAATTTCACTTTAAAGGTGGCTGTCCACGCCTCCGCAGGCAATGTCCTCAGGTAAAAGGTGATAGCGGAGATTTCCACATTCTCCATTTCTTTCAACATGGAGGCTGGATACACCACCTGCTCCCGAATGTACTCATTCATATACATGCCATATAGGGGTATGGCACTATTAGAAACCGTACTATCAGCCACTGTGACAGCGGTTTGGGCCGACAAGGCTTGGGTTATTAAAAGGATTAGAACAGCGAATAGAGGTATAACTTTTTTCATAAGCACAATATCTGATTATCCACGTTGCAAAAATACAAATAAATTAGTTTTTTTGCCACATTAGTTATGTCAAAATCATTATTTTTGCAGCCAAAATCCGAAAGAATGAAAAAGAATCGAATATACCTGATAACGGCAGCCATTTTGGTGGTTATCTGTTTGATTATAATACTGTTTAAAACAGGTGTGCTGCACGGCTCCGGCCAAAATATCAAGTCCGACTTCTTTGCCGTGAAGGACACGGCTAACATCACCAAGGTCTTCATCGCCGACATGAACGGGGAAACGGTCTTGCTCACCCGCAGGGACAACAGATGGTATGTGCAGGATTCCATAGCCGCCCAACCCTCCAAAATCAACGTACTCCTCTCCACCATCCACAACATCACATTACAGCAGATAGTGGCCAAAAGCGCCCAGTCCAACATCAACAAGATGATGTCGGTGAACGCGGTGAAGGTGGAAATCTATCAGAATGCCCCCAAGTTCAAACTCTTCGGCATCCGCTTTTTCAACAAGGAACGGCTGGTGAAAACCTACTATATGGGTCCCGCCACCATGGATAATATGGCCAACTTCGCCATTCTGGAAGGCTTCGACGAGCCTTGCATCGTGCATATACCGGGCTTCCGCGGATTTCTCACTCCCACCTTCTCGTTCAAACCCGTAGAGTGGTACAACTGTGACCTGTTCGAGACCAAGATCACTCGCATCAAAACACTGACCGTGCGTGACTACGACCATCCGGAAGAATCCTTCACCGTAGAAAAATCCGGCCCCCGTTTCTTCTCCCTGTATAATTACCAACATCAGCAGATTGCCGAATATGACACGATGAAACTGCTTGATATGCTCTCTGAATTTCGGGATAAGAATTATGAAACGTTTGTCGATTATCTGTCGGATGCGGAACGCGACAGCATCATCCAATACAACCAGTTCAGAACCATTATCTTAGTTGATGTGAACGACAAGGAAACCCGCCTTGATATGTATCGCAAGCTTACCCCCGATGTCATGTATCTGGATGCCATTGTGGGACGGGAAAACCAGGATGAGAATGCGCCGTACAACCGCGACAAGTTCTATGCCGTGCTGAACGGACAGACAAAAAATCTGGTGCAATGCCAGTATTACCATTTCGACCGGCAGATGCAGCCTCTTTCCTACTTTTTGAAACAAAAATAATCACTATTTCGTGACAGAAGACGAACTCTATATGCGGCGATGCCTGCAGTTAGCCTCATTAGGCTTGGGCAGCGTGCAGCCCAACCCGATGGTGGGCGCTGTAATCGTGCATAATCACCAAATCATAGGAGAAGGCTATCATCATCAGTACGGGCAGCCCCATGCCGAAGTGAATGCCATCGCCTCCGTGCCCGACAAGTCCCTACTCAGAAAATCCACCCTGTATGTAAGTCTGGAACCCTGCTCCCATTGGGGCAAAACGCCACCCTGCGCCGACACCATCATCCAACACGGAATCCCTCGCGTGGTGGTGGGCGTGCGCGACTGCCACGACAAAGTCAACGGCGCAGGCCTCCAAAAGTTGATCGATGCCGGAGTGGACGTGACCTTTCCCGTATGCGAAGCGGAATGTCGCGAACTGAACCGCCGTTTTTTCACTTTCCATCAAAAAAAAAGACCCTATGTCATCCTCAAATGGGCGCAAACCGCTGACGGATTCATGGATGTTGACCGCACCGATGCCTCACAAGTGCATGATTATTGGATTACCAATGAGGCTTTAAAGGTGATTGTCCACAAATGGCGGAGCGAGGAGGATGCCATTCTGGTCGGCTATCGGACCATGCTCAACGACAAACCCCAGCTCACCAACCGGCTCTATCCTGGCAAGAGCCCGCAACGTTTTGTGATGCAGCGGGGTGAAGAAATCCTTTCGGAACTCCCCTATACAACGGTGCCGGAAGATGTGGAAGCGTGTTTGCAGATGCTGTACGACCGTCGTGTCCAATCCGTCATAGTAGAGGGTGGCCGTTGTACGCTGGATAGATTTATAAAAGCAGGGTTGTGGGACGAAGCAAGGGTACTGGTCGGCAGCCAATGCTGGGGCCAAGGTCTCCCCGCCCCGTCATTGCCGGAGCAACCCTACCGGACAGAATCAATAGACCATAATTCAATATTGTATGTTCGAAGACACCTATAAAACGATTGCGGCACCGTCCGTGGGCAGCTACAGCGAGAAACGCAGCAAGTTCCTGGCCTATGCCTTCCCCGTGCAGACGGAGGCGCAAGTCAAAGAACGTATCACGGAAATCCAGAAAAAGCACAATGATGCGCGACACCATTGCTATGCCTACATCCTCGGCCCTAACAAGGATGCGTACCGCATGAACGACAACGGTGAGCCTTCCGGCACGGCGGGCCGCCCCATCCACGGACAGCTTCTCTCCAAGGATTTGACCAACACATTGGTAATAGTAGTACGTTATTTCGGTGGTATTAAATTGGGAGTCAGTGGGTTGCAAAACGCATACAAGATTGCCGCCAAAGAAGCATTAGATGCCGCCACCATCATCGAAAAGACCATTGATGAGGTTTATAATGTCACCTTCGAATATTTGCAGATGAATGCTGTCATGCAGCTAATGAAAGACCCCTACGTGACGATTCTGCAGCAACAGAGCGATTTGAACTGTACGATACGTTTCTCCATCCGCCGCCGCGAGGCCGATCGGATAGTAGAGGCCCTAAAAAAAGTGGGAACCGTAACGCTGGTTTAGTGCCGTTGTTTCCTTTTTAATACTCGTAATACACCATGAAACGGAAGCCAAAACCCTGCATGGGATAATTGCGAATGACTTCGTAATTTTTATTCGACAGGTTAAGCAATTCCAGTTTGAGACCTAATGTGGAGGCTTTGATGGGAATATCGTGGCTGAGGATGATGCTGTGGTCCCGATAGCCAGCCACCTCGTTGGCTGGAATGTTCTGCCCCAACGCATAGCGTTTTCCACTAGCAACAAGAGAATAGGTAACTGTAATCCAAGGAGTTTGCACACCTATGCCCGCCGATCCCGACCACACCGGCGTGTAGGGAATCTGATGGTTGAAGGTTTTGCTCGTCGGGTCAGTGCGGTCAATGGCTTTTTGAAAGGTGACATTGCCGTTGGGCCGGAGATAAAATCCTTTTGCCATGCGCCACTGCATCCGCAGGTTCCACTCCGCCCCGAACACATACACTTTGCCATAGTTGAGCATCGTCCAGGAAAAGAGATTGCGGGAAGGAAACGCCACTATCTTATCCTTTACAATATTATAATAACCGTCCAAAGACGTGGAGAGCTGCACCTTGCCCGCACACAACAACGGCTGGTCCAACACCAACCCGATATTCATCTGGTGCGTCTTTTCCGGTTTCAGATTGATATTTCCTACTTCTCTGTAATACAGATCATTGAAGGTGGGCATTCGAAAGATGTTCTTGTAAAACGCCCGCAGTTTCAAATCTTTCACCAATCTCACGGAAAGCCCGATGGCAGGTGCTAGGTGAATGTATCGATGCACATCCACCTCCTGCACTAAGTTGTTGACCGTGGTCAGCAGCAAGAATCCGTTTACCGTGAACCGGTCGTTGCGGAAAACGCCGGAAAGCGAAGTCTGCGTGGTGAACCTCGCAGGATGAGCATAATCGATATTATTAGCATACAATATGTTATAAACCAAATCATTGGATAGGGCAAAACGAAGACTCGTCTTACCTCCGCGCAACAATGTGTCGGTGAGAGGGGAATACTGGACCGTTTGCGACAGAAAACCCTCATACTGCCGGTAATGGTTGTCCAAATAGCCTTCCGCATTCAGATACTCGGGGTCATAATAGTGCGTATAGTCATAATTAGCCTTCCCGTTGGCCTGATACGCCCATTTTTTTCCAAAATATTTGTGATAATGGATCTGCCCGAAGGTGTTCCGGTTCCCGAGGCGCTGCGAGGCATCCAAATTGTAATAGATGGTGGCCGAGGGCAGTCCGCGTTCGGAATCGTAATAGTACCACTTCACCGAAAGTTGTTGGGTGTGATCCAGCTGAAGCAGCAGATTGGCTTCCGTATTCCAAACCAAAACATCGGAATTCTGTCTCCGTTCCCATGAAGTGCTGTCTGTAATTCCTCCATAATGAAGCAGATACGGATAATTTCCTTTGGAGCGGGTAAAACCTGTCAAAAAATTCAGCAGAACATGACGTTGCGGTTTTTTCGAACTTTCCCAGTAGGAAATCCCCGACACCTGCGGCACCACCAACCCGTAGGAGCCGATGGTTAGGGAGGTTTTCAAGCTAAAAGGTCGTTTGGGGATAGTGTTCAGGATGCGGACGGAAAGCAGACTGCTGTGGGAGAAGAGGCTTGCCGGTACGAAGATGTCCTCTAACACGCCAGTGGTCAGGGTAATGGACGACACATTGGTGAGGGATAGCTTCCCGATGTCGATTTGGCCGGTTTGGCAGTCGGTGAGGGGGATTCCGTCGTAGGCCACGCCTGTATGCTGGGTACCGAGGCCGCGCACGGCCACCGTCTTCATGCCGCCGGTGCCGCCGTAGTCGCGCACCACCACTCCGGACATGAATTTCAGTGCGTCCGACAGTTGCAGCGACGGCGTTTGGGCTATCTGTTTGGCTGTCAGCATCTGTACTGTGGCCGGACCCGTGGCGATGCGCGTGGTCTGCGCGCTCTCGATGTTCACCTCGTCCAAGCGGGTGGCCCGCGTGCTGTCACGCCCCGGCTGTGCCCACGTGCGCACGGACAAAAAGAAAACCAGGCTGACAACCATCAGCCCGATTTTCCGGAAAATATGACTTTTAAATGTGTTCAATGGATGTTTTTACACATATTTGTTGCCAAAATCCACCTGCACATCCGTCACATACTGGCGGATCTGTTGCTCTTCGGATTTTTTGCAGATCAGGAGCACATCATTATTCTCCACCACAATGTAATCCTCCAAGCCTTGGACCACCACCACCTTGTTTTTCGGCACGTGGATGATGCACTTCTCCGTGTCGTAGGTCTTCACATGGTTGCCCACGATGCTGTTCTTATGAGCGTCTTTGGCGCGGAGTTCGTACAGCGAGCCCCATGTTCCCAAATCGGACCATCCGAAGTCGGCAGCTATAACTTTCACGTTCTGTGCATGTTCCATAACACCATAGTCAATGGAGATGCTGCGGCAGATTTGGTAGATCTGGTCTATGAAGTCCTCTTCCTTGTCCGTACCGTACAGCCCTTCGCCCTGTTTGAAGAGTTCGTCCACATCGGGCAGGAAGGTTTCGAAGGCCTTTTGGATGGTGGGCAGCGACCACATGAAGATGCCGGCGTTCCACAGGAAATCGCCGCTCTGCAGGAAGCTCTTCGCCATTTCCAACTCCGGCTTTTCCGTAAAGGTCTTTACCGCATAGATGGTGGCGTTCTTGTCGTAGCTGCGGTCCTCGTCGTATTGGATGTAGCCGTAGCCCGTGTTGGGCGACGACGGGCGGATGCCGATGGTGAGCAGCCAGTCGTTGTGGGAGGCAGCCTCCAAGCCCTGTTCAATGACACGAGTGAAGACATCCTCCTTCAGGATCACGTGGTCCGACGGGGCCACCACGATGGTGGCGTTCGGGTTGCGGGTCCGAATCTTGTAATTGGCATACGCGATGCAGGGGGCGGTGTTCCGGCGGTAGGGTTCCAGGATCACCTGCTCTTCCGCTATCTCCGGCAGCTGCTGCAGGGTGATGTCCTTATAGGCTTTGCTGGTGACAATGTAGATATTCTCTTTGGGGCAAATCTGCGTAAACCGACTGAACGTTTTCTGAATCAGTGTTTTACCTTCTCCTAAAATATCAATAAACTGTTTGGGGGTGGAGCTGTTGCTCATGGGCCAGAAGCGTGCGCCGACGCCACCAGCCATAATGACGCAATAGTAATTCGGGTTTATCATATATATGTTGTCTTTTTATTTATTGTTGAGCCGCACGGCCGTTTTTGTTGAGCCGTACGGCCGTGCGGCTTTACCTTTTATTCGTTCAACGCTTTCACGCCAGGAAGTTCCTTGCCCTCAAGGTATTCGAGCATGGCGCCGCCGCCGGTGCTGATGTAGGACACGAAATCGCCCAGGTCGTATTTGTTGATGGCCGCGATGGAGTCGCCGCCGCCGATGACGGAGTAGGCACCCGCCAGCGTGGAGGCCGCCACACTGATGGCTACCGCCTTCGTACCCTTGCTGAACTTCTCTAACTCGAACACGCCCACCGGACCGTTCCACAGGATGGTCTTGGAATTTTTCAGTACCTCGGCAAAGCTGCGCTGCGTTTTCGGGCCGATATCCAAACCTTCCCAGTTGTCGGGAATGTTGTTGTCTTCCGTCACTAAAACGTTGGCGTCATCGCCGAACTTGTCGCCGCAGATGGTGTCGAGACGGCAATAGAAGTTTTTGCCGGATTTCTTCACTTGTTCCAGAATGTCCTTGGCCACGGGCAGCATGTCGGGCTCGAACAAAGAGTTGCCGATGGTGTAGCCCATGGCGGCGAGGAAGGTGTAGCTCAAGCCACCACCCACGATGAGGTTGTCAACCTTGGGAAGCAGGTTGGTGATGATGTTGATCTTGGTGGAAACCTTGGAACCGCCGATGATAGCGGTAAAGGGTTTCTCGCCACCGTTGAGTACGGTTTCCAGGCTCATCACCTCATTATAAAGCAGATAGCCGGCAAAGGCCTTGCCCGGGAAATAACGGGCGATGGTGGCGGTGGAGGCGTGCTCGCGGTGGGCAGTGCCGAAGGCATCGTTCACATACACATCGCCCAAGCGCGCGATGGCTTTGGCAAAATCCGGATCGCCTTTCTCCTCTTCAGCGTGGAAACGGAGATTCTCCAACATGGCGATGGAGCCGGGCTTCAGTCCGGCAATGATGGAAGCGCAGGAGTCGTCCAGCACGTCGCCGGCGAAAACAACCTCCCGACCGAGAATTTCAGAAACCGTCGGCACGATGTGACGCAGGGAGTATTTGTCGTTGGCCTCGCCCTTGGGACGGCCCAGGTGCGACATCAGGATGACGGTGCCGCCATCGTTGAGGATTTTCCCCACCGTCTCCTTGGTGCGGACGATGCGGGTGACGTCGGTCACGTTGAACTGGTCATCCAATGGAACGTTATAGTCCACGCGGATAAGCACTTTCTGGTTGCTGAAATTGTACTGGTCAATAGATTTCATAATGATTTTAATTTTGATTTTATAATGATGATAAATTTCTTTGTTATGTTCTCTTTTGTCAGACCGCCACCTCCGCCTTAATGTGCGGGTGCGGGTCGTAGCCTTCCAGTTGGAAATCCTCGTAATGGAAATCGAAGATGTCCTTCACGTCAGGGTTGATGCGCATGACGGGCAGCGGGCGCGGGTCGCGGGTGAGCTGTAACTTGGCCTGCTCCACGTGGTTGGAGTAGATGTGGGCGTCGCCTAACGTGTGGATGAACTCCTTGGGCTTCAAGCCGCACACCTGGGCCACCATCATGAGCAGCAGTGTGTAGGAGGCGATGTTGAACGGAACGCCAAGAAAGACGTCGGCGCTGCGCTGGTACAGCTGGCACGAGATCTCCCCGTTGTTGACATAAAACTGGAACAGCACATGGCATGGCGGCAGCGCCATCTTGTCAATCTCCCCCACATTCCACGCGCACACCATCAGTCGTCGCGAGTCGGGATTGGCCTTGATTTGCTGGATCAGCTGCGTGATCTGGTCCACATGGCCGCCATCGGGTGTGGCCCACGAGCGCCATTGCTTGCCGTAAATCGGACCCAGGTCGCCATGCTCGTCCGCCCATTCGTCCCAAATCGACACACCGTTGTCCTTCAGATAGCGGATGTTAGTGTCGCCCTGCAAAAACCAGAGCAACTCATAGATGATGGAACGCAAATGCAGCTTCTTGGTGGTCAACAAAGGAAAGCCCTCCGACAAATCGAAGCGCATCTGATGGCCGAAAATGCTGTACGTGCCCGTACCCGTACGGTCGGATTTGTACGAGCCTTTTGTCAAAATGGTGCGGAGAAGGTCCTGGTACTGTTTCATAAACGGGAATTTTTAGGCTTCAAGACTTTCCAACATATCCAAAACATTGTCAAGATAGGAGACTTCCGCTTTCTCAATCTGTCCCTGGTCGGCCAAATGGGCAATTTCCGAATCGATGGGCATCTGGGCCAACAGCTTGATATTGAACTCCTCGGCCACCTCTGCAGCATGACTTTCGCCAAACACGCTAATCTTCTCGCCGCAGTGGGGGCATGTCGCATAACTGTAGTTCTCCACTAATCCCAATACCGGGATGTTCATCATGCCGGCCATATTCACCGCTTTACTGACAATCAAGGAGACCAGATCCTGCGGGGAGGTCACCATGATGATGCCGTCCACGGCCATGCTCTGGAACACGGTCAGGGGCACGTCGCCGGTGCCGGGAGGCATGTCCACGAAGAGGTAGTCGATATTGTCCCAGATCACATCGGTCCAAAACTGTTTTACAATACCGGCGATCATCGGTCCACGCCAGATGACGGGCGTTTTCTCGTCACGGGTGAGCAGATTTGAGGAGATGACCTGGATGCCGGTTTCGCTTTCCACCGGCAGCGCACCGTCCTCATTGCCCGTGATCACCGTGTGCAGGTTGAACATTTTGGGGATGGAAGGTCCTGTGATGTCGGCATCCAAAATGCCCACCCGATAGCCTTTGCGGCGGAGGTGGACAGCCAACAGGGAGGTGACGGAACTCTTGCCCACGCCGCCCTTTCCGCTGACGATGCCGATGACTTTCTTAATATGGCTTTTCGGATGCGGATTCTCGCGCAAGTCCTTTTTCTCGCAATTCTGCTGACTGCAATGGGCGCAGTCGTGATTACATTCTGACATAAAAAATGAAGTTTAAATTTAGAGCGGCAAAGATACGGAAATAATCAACAAGAAGGGGTGTGCTAAAACACACCCCTTTTGTTTTAAAACGGAAGATCGTCCGTATCCTGTTGCAGCGGCTCATAGGTGGGCTCGGGTGCGGGCGGCTGCGGTGCCGATGCCTGCGCATTTTGCACCTGCGTGGCCACCGGGGTGCTTTCGCCCTCGTTCTTCGAACCCAGCATGGTGAAGGTGCTGGCCTCTATCTCCGTGATGTAGCGTTTCGAACCGTTCTCGTCCCAGCTACGGGTGCGCAATTTGCCCTCCAGGTAAATCAGCTTGCCCTTCGTCAGATACTGCTCCGCCTTCTCCGCCAGATTGCGCCAACAGACGATGTTGTGCCACTCCGTATTCTCGATACGGTTTCCGTTCTTATCCTTGTAAATCTCCGATGTTGCCATCGTGAAGGATGCTCTCTTCGACCCTGTTTCAAAGGTCCTCATGTCGGGATCCTTACCTAACCGACCAATCAAAATAACTTTGTTAACTCCTGACATAATTTTTAGTTTTTAAATTCGCCGCAAAGATATAAAAAATTTTGATATAATAAATCATTTTTAATAAAAAATTATTTTGATGCTAATTTTAACAATTGATTGTTAAAATTGACAAAGGTATAATCAAAATAATTTTTCCACAAACTCCTCTTTTTTGTACCTTTGCCGCCTCATAAAAAACACCCAACTAACAACTAACTTATTATAAATTAGAAAATTAAAATAGAAGATATTATGAAAAAAATTAGTGTTTTTCTTCTTTTTACCATCTTGATTGCCGGCGCGTTGTTCCAAACTAACGCCCAAGCTCCGTATAAACACAGCCTCGGTGCCACTTTGGGTACCACGCAGGCGGTGTCGTACAAGACGTTCCCAACCGACCATTTCGCCATCCAATTGGATTTGGGTACCAAATATTGCTACGTTTATGGAACACACACCTGGTCGTTCGAACTCGCCCCGAACTTCATGTACGAGGGTCGCCTTTATAAGGGTTTGTACGGATTTGTAGGAGGTGGCGGTAGTATCGGCTACAATTGGCAGCCATTTCCTTGGCTACCGCGTGAGGGACAAAATGTGCATTGGGACCCCACGACCACCCCTTATTTGGTGAGCTATAATAACGGCAAAGCCGGATTGAACGGCTTTTTCGGATTGGAGTACAAGTTCGATATCCCGCTTACGTTGCAGTTTGATTTCCGCCCGGGTTATCGCTGCATCTTCATCCGTTATGTTGCCTCCCATATTTTCGATTGGGGCCTGAATTTTGGCGTGCGATATACATTCTAAAACGTTTTTTTTGTACTTTTGCACCCGCAAAACGGCCCCGTAGTTCAGCTGAATAGAACGTCAGATTCCGGTTCTGAAAGTCGTGGGTTTGAATCCCGCCGGGGTCACCAGAAAAGTCGGAATATTCCGGCTTTTTTTATGTTCCCAAATAAAAATCTTTCAAGATTAACCGTCCTTTCGAACGGAATCCTGAAAGATTTTTCCCAATAGTAAAAGAAGATTCGGAGATACTATCTCTTCACGATTTTTCCGGTTTGACTACCGGCTTTCAGAATGTAGATGCCGGCCGGAAGGTCCTGCATGTTGATGCGCACCTGTGTGTCAGCGGCCACACCCGACCAAACAAGTTGGCCAAAAGCGTTGCACAATGTCACCGTTTCGCCCATGGGCACCTGATTGACATATAATGTGTTTTGGCACGGATTCGGGTAAGCGATCACAGAAGCATCGCCCGGGATTTCATGAATAGAAGATGGGGTCCAGCCATTCATGACGGCCACACCGCTGAAATCGAAACCGCCGGTGCCGTTATCCGTAAAGTTGGTAGGATAGGGGTCATTGATGATGTGTCCATTCTTGTCGATGCTGGCGTACATCGGGTCAATAGTGCCCACCACATCCACAATGCGTACATGAGTGATATTGTTGATATCCAGGTTGCTGTAACCAGCCAATTCAGCTAAATCGAACGGGGTGCCCCAGCCCACCATATATTTGCCGGCCAGGTTTTTCAGGTTAGTGGCATCCACGCTTCCGGCATTAGCAATCTGTGTGGTTGTCTGCGTGTTGGACACGGACGGGAAGCGATAGAAATGCACACCGTCGGAGCTCACTTCCACAAAAGCCAACTCCAAGAACGTGCTGTTCAGGGCATTTTCAAACACAGCGAAATCATAACCTTCCCCATTGGAGATGGGTTGGTCGAAGGTTACGACAGCCACACCCTGGTCGCCCAAGCTCACCACATCCGCCGTTGACATGCTGGAGGGACCAACGCCGGCGCTTTCATTGCCGTAGAAAGCCATCATGGTGGGACTGGCAATGTCAAGGGGACCGCGTGTCACCGTACAGTTAGTGGCCCAGCCCAAAATGGCCGGGTTGTCGAACTTGATGGCTTGGCAGCCTTCCGAGCCCACAACGCCGTCAAATTGTTCCGTAGAAGAAGCCGGAAGAGCCACCGGCAGCACGGGATCCGTCCAGTAGGTCTGCCAATAGTCGTCCGTGACGCCGCACATCTCATCGCCGAATTTGATTACATCGCCGTTGGCCACTTTCTGCTGGTCATAGCCCAGCCAAGCCATGAATCCGTTGAGATTGTACAACCACCAGTTGCCCTGCAGGCTCAAGTGTTCATTGTCATCGTCAAAATGGATGTCATAGATCATGCCACTGCCGCCGGTATAGCTGAAGCGCGAGTCGTAGATGGCGATGGTTTGCAGCAGGTCGGCCACCAATGCGCTGTCGCCGTCATACATCACACCCCAAGCCTTGGTGGTGGAGGGGTTGCACCAGTTAACAGCCACAATGGCAGCGTTCTCGCCATTGCCCACCCAGTAATGGACATCGAGCTCATCGATGGAGGCATCCGTAATGCTCGGGTCGAAGGGATAGTAAAGCGTATGATTGGCCAACGAATCAGGACCACATGTCACCCAACTCGACCACATGGGGTCATTCGGTGAAACTTGCGTCAACTCAAAATAGTCGCCATTGGAAAGAGCATCACTCAACCCCGAGGCATACGCTCCGTTTACATAGTACATGGCCGAGCCATCGGGAATCTGATAATTGATTGTCCCATTGTTATAACCTATGGAGTTCAGCCATCCTCCTGTGGCGGAATAAACGAAATTGGGGTCAGCGGCAGCAATGGCATTGAACATATCAGCAATGGTGGCGCTGCCGTTAAAACGGTAGCCATAGGCGATACCAGCCGCATAATCAGCGCCGGCGGTATCCGTTGCGCAGAAGAAGAAGGCGGCCACTACCTCATTGAAGCCGGTGCCCACCCAGAAGCGGACATCGTTGGCGGAAGCTGTGCGCATGCCGCGCACGGGCTGGTTGGTCTGCATGTAATGCCGCACCTGCTCGTTTTGAGCGGAAAGACTAAATGCTGCAAATACAAGCAATAAACACATAAATTTTCTCATACTTTTTAAAATTTAAAAGTTAAACAATACGTCAATGTGTCATTGCTTTGGGAAAAGAGTACGGAGAGAACCGTTGCGGGCGTTTCTCGTGTAAGCCTACCTCCCGAAGCTGTGCACTATTTGCGACTTCCGGCAGGTTTTCTGACTTGCCCTCCCTCGGACCGAACCTTCCCATTGGGCGTACCAACAGTGGTTTTTGCAGGATGTCCGAGGCGGAAAAGGGCTTACAGCAGCGGGTACTGTACAGGATTTCCACCTGTTTCCCTCTCACGGCTCCCTTGCGGGAGACCGCTCACCGGAAATCGGCGGCAAAGATAGGATTTTTTGTGGAAATGTGTTATCTTTGCCAACCGAAGTTTTATTGTTTTTTTAACGCGTTTGACACGACTGTTTTTACACTATGGATATAGAAAAATACCTCGAAATCAGAAACGGACTGCCGGACTCCGTACAACTGATAGCGGTTTCCAAATTCAAGCCGGCAACCGACATCCAGACCCTTTACAATGAAGGGCAGCGGGCCTTTGGCGAGAACAAGGCCCAGGAGATGAAAGCCAAACACGAAATTCTGCCCAAAGATATCCAATGGCATTTCATCGGGCACCTCCAGACCAACAAGATCAAATACATCGCCCCATATGTGACGATGATTCACAGCATTGACAGCGAGGCTCTTTTGGTGGAGGTGGACAAACACGCCCGCAAGAACGAGCGCGTGATCCCCTGCCTGCTACAGTTCCACATTGCCGAAGAGGAGACCAAATTCGGATTCTCGTTCGAGGAGTGCGAAGCCATGCTCCGTGGCGACGTGTTCCCCACCCTGAAAAATGTGAAAATCTGCGGCGTGATGGGCATGGCCACCTTCACGGAGGATATGGGCCAAGTGCGGCGCGAGTTCCAACATCTGCACCAGATTTTCAACACACTGAAAGCCGATTTCTTCCAAAACAATGACGATTTCAAGGAAATTTCCATGGGCATGACCGACGACTATCCTATCGCCATCGAGGAGGGCAGCACCCTCATCCGCATCGGCAGCGCCATCTTCGGACCGAGAAACTATTAAATCAATAGCTATTGGCCATTAGCCATTGGCTATTTAACAAGCAAACACTATTATTTAATACATTATTTTATTAAACAAGCACCAATTAACTAAAAGCCAACGGCTAATAGCCAACTGCCATATGAAACCCAAACTTTTCCTGATAGACGCGATGGGCTTGATTTTCAGAGCCTATTATGCCATGATTAAAAGTCCGCGATACACCTCCAAAGGACTGAACACCTCCGCCATATTGGGCTTTACCAATATGTTTTACGAGATTATCAAGAAGGAGAAACCCACACACATCGCGGTGGCGTTCGATACGGGCGCACCCACGTTCCGCCACGCGGACTTCGAGAGCTACAAGGCCAACCGCGAGGCCACACCCGACGACATCGTCAACTCGGTGCCCTACATCCAACGCATCTTGGAGGCCTTCCGCGTCACGATGGTGGCCATGGACGGCTACGAAGCCGACGATGTGGTGGGGACGCTCGCCAAACACGCTGAAATTGAGGGTTTTGATGTTTTTATGATGACCTCTGACAAAGATTATGGCCAGTTAGTCTCCCCGAACATCAAGATGTACAAGCCTGGCAAGTTCGGCCAGCCAGCGGAGATTCTCGGGCCGGCAGAAGTCTGCGAAAAATACAAAATCAACCGGCCCGAACAACTGATCGATATGCTCGGACTGTGGGGCGACAGTTCCGACAACATTCCTGGCGTGCCCGGCATCGGACAGGTGCGCGCTCAGAAACTGTTAGCCAACTACGACACCATCGAGAATATGTACGCCTGCAACCTCGACAAGGACAACGAGAAAACCCGCGCACTCCTGCTCGAATACAAGGAGCAGGCGTTTTTATCTAAACAGTTGGCTACCATCATGATCGATGTGCCCGTGGAATATAATTTCGACGATATGGCCTACAAAGGTCCCGACCCCGCCAAACTGAAAACCATCTTCGACGAGCTGGAGTTCCGGGCTCTCTCCCAGCGCATCTTCACCGACCTGTCGCTGCAACCGCAGGCCCCGGCGGAAGTGGACCTCTTCAACCAAGGGGATGAAACCAGCCCCGAAACGTCATCCATTCCCCAGGAAAACATCTTGCCCGCCAACATCATCCCCATCGAATCCATAGACCAACTCCCCTTAGCCAACAGCCAACAGCCAATGGCCAATAGCCAATGTTACTTCGACTGGATCATGCAGGACGACAAAATCGCCGGCTTTGCCTTTGCGTTTGAAAACGATACTGCCTATTATCATTTGGTGGAAAGCGAACATCGTCATTATCAAAAACTTATAAACTGGATTTTCACCCAAAACCATACGGTGGTAACCTACGACAGCAAGCCCACCTATAAGTACCTGAAGACTTTTCGGGTGGAACCCACTGTCAGGATTTTCGATTTGCAGATAGCCCATTACCTCATCCAGCCGGAAAACCGTCACGACTTGGACCGGATGGCCGCATCTTATCTTTCTTATACATTTCAAAACAGCAAAAAAGAAATTCAAGACATTGCCATTGAGCGGATTTCCTGTTTTATAAAACTGCAACCTTTATTGGAGAAAGAGTTGCAGGACAGTGAATTAGTGCCTCTTTTCGAAAAAGTGGAGATGCCGTTGGTGCCCGTGTTGGCCGAGATGGAGCGCACAGGCGTGCGGGTGGATCCCGCTACGTTGCAGCAGAACTCCGCCACCATGGATGCAGAAATCAAAAATTTGGAAAGCCAGATTTACGACTATGCGGGTGTAACCTTCAACATTGGATCGCCCAAGCAGTTAGGTGAAGTTCTATTTGAAAAGATGGAGATTATCCACAATGCCAAACTGACCAAGAGCAAACAGTATCAGACCGGCGAAGAGGTCCTGCTGAAGCTGGCGCACAAGCACCCCATTGTGCCGCTGATTTTGGAATGGCGCAAGCTCAGCAAACTGAAATCCACGTACATAGACGCGTTGCCGCAGCTCATCAACCCCAAGACGGGGCGCATCCACTCCACCTTCACGCAGACCATCACCTCCACGGGACGTCTCAGCTCCGTGAATCCCAATTTGCAGAACATCCCCGTGCGCACGGAGCGCGGGCGCGACATCCGCAAGGCATTCGTACCTTCCGACGACGAACACGTCATCCTCGCCGCCGACTACTCGCAGATTGAGTTGCGCATTGTGGCACACGTGTGCGGCGACGAGCGCATGATCGAGACCTTCCGCCGCAATGAGGACATCCACGCGGCCATGGCGGCACACATCTACGGCGTGCCACAGGAAGAAGTGACCAAAGACATGCGGCGCGCGGCCAAGACCGTCAACTTCGGAATCCTCTACGGCATCTCTGCCTTCGGCCTCGCCGACCGGCTGCAGATTCCGCAGGCGGAAGCCCGTCAGCTGATCACCGACTACTACCACAGTTTCCCGAAAATCACAGACTATCTGAACAATACGCTTGACTTCGCCCGCGAACACTTATACGTGGAAACACTTCTCGGACGCAGACGCTACATCCGCGACATCAACGCACAGAACGGCATCCTGCGCAAGGCGGCGGAACGCAACGCTATCAACGCCCCTATCCAGGGCACCGCCGCCGACCTCATCAAAATTGCCATGATCAACATCCAGCACGACATGGACGAACATCATCTGCAAAGCAAGATGATCCTGCAAGTACACGATGAACTGGTGTTCGATGCCCGCAAAGATGAATTGGAAATCCTGAAACCCATCGTCCGGAACAGGATGAGCGGATCCATGCAACTGTCGGTACCGTTAGATGTAGATATGAATGAGGGCGCCAATTGGTTCGAAGCTCATTAAAATGTTATTTTTCATCTGTTATTCATAGCGACACGCCATGAGTTATTATAGAGACGCGTCATGGAACGTCTCTACATACGGCAATTCTTGTGCCTGTGTATATTCAAATTTTGTGTACCTTTGCCGCCTAAAAATAATCAGATGAAACCCTTAATTGCTCCTTCCCTGCTCTCCGCCGATTTCGGCCATTTGGAAAAAGATGTACAGATGTTAAACCGCTCGCAAGCCGACTGGATACACCTTGACATCATGGACGGCGTGTTCGTGCCCAACATCTCCTTCGGGATGCCCGTCATCAAGGCCGTGCGCCAGCTGTCGGAAAAACCGTTGGACACCCATCTGATGATTGTGCAACCCGAACGTTACATCCACACTTTCAAGGAGTTGGGGTGCGACTTGCTAACCGTCCACTGGGAGGCTTGCACGCACCTGCATCGCACCATTACCCAAATCAAAGAGGAGGACATGCTGGCTGGCGTGGCCCTCAACCCGCACACGCCGATTTCCGGATTGGAAGACATCATCAATGAAGTCAACTTAGTGCTTATCATGTCGGTAAACCCCGGCTTCGGCGGACAGAAATTCATCGAACGGTCCTTGCACCGCATCAGCGAGCTACGCGAAATGATCGAGCGCAACCACTCGGAAGCGCTGATAGAGGTGGATGGTGGCGTGAACCCTGACAACATCGCAGCCATCGTGAAGGCCGGTGCCGATGCCGTGGTAGCCGGCAATGCCGTTTTCAAATCCGATGATCCCGAACTTACGATTCAAAATCTTAAAAAATTATCATAATGAAAAAATTTTTCCTGTTTGCTTTATGCTTCGCCCTCTTTTTGGGAACCTACGCCCAAACGGTTACCTATCAGGATATTCAGCAGCAAAAATCCGCGAAAGAATTGACCGGACGTAATAGCGGTGATGAGATTTCGGCATACGTTGCCTCCAATGGCATCACCTACAGAAAAGGGTCATCCATCACTTACGGTTATCCCACCAATGGTAAATATTACCTTTATTTTAAGGATGTTACCGGAAGCTGGGTGGGTACCCTGACAGAAGATTCCAACAATAGCAACAACAACAATGCCGCCACCCATGCCGCCAATCAAGAGGTGTATGAGCGTGTTTCCAACCGTGCCGGCGGTGTGGCCACCATCAAGAAAATCATTTGCCAGCCGGTGGATCCCTTCAACCGGAAAACCAGCGGTTGCAAAATCTATCTTGTGCTGAACCGCGGCGGCCTGGCCTGTATCAACTTCGAGGAGGCCCTCGCCACCAACGAAATCATCACCAAAGCCAATCCCGAAGATGCTGCCTCCGATGCAGCCATGCAGGAATTGAAGAAATGGAAGGAAAAACTCGACCTTCAAATCATCACACAAGAGGAATATGATGCCAAGAAGGCGGAATTGATGAAAGTAATAAAATAATTATGGCTACTGAGAAAAGAAGCACAGCTTATAGCATGTTCGTTATCGGATCCCTGTTTTTTGTCTTCGGATTCGTAACATGGTTGAACAACATCCTAATCCCTTACATGCGCACGGCTTGCGAACTCGAGACGCAGGTGCAGGGCTACTTGGTGACGTTTGCCTTCTACATCGCCTACTTTGTCATGTCGATTCCATCATCTTTTGTGTTAAAAAAGACGGGCTACGGCAACGGCATGGCGTTGGGCTTGATTGTCATGGCCGTAGGATGTATGATGTTCATCCCCGGGGCGCAGTTGCGCAGCTATCCGATCTTCCTTATCGGCCTGTTTCTGCAGGGCAGCGGGCTTTCGCTGTTGCAGACCGCCAGCAACCCGTATGTCACGGTTATTGGTCCTGTGGAATCCGCTGCGCGCCGCATGAGCGTGATGGGCATCTGTAACAAGGTGGCTGGCATGATTGGTATCTTGTTGTTATACAGAGCGTTGTTTGCCGGCAAGGAACAACTTATCGAAGATATCAAAACGGCTGCCAACGGTCCTGCCAAAGAGCAGATGCTGCAGCAGCTCTCTAACGGGGTTATCCTGCCCTACCTCATCATGACCGGCGTGCTCATAGCGTTGGTTCTTTTTATCAAAGCCGCCAAACTTCCTGAAATACAAGAAGAAGAGGAGAGTGAGGAGAGTCAGAGGAGTATTTTCAGCTTCCCGTACATGTGGTTGGGCGTGTTGGCCATTTTCTTCTATGTGGGTGCGGAAGTCATTGCCATCGACACCCTCATCGGCTACGGCGACTTTTACGGCATTCCCACGGAGATATCCCACTATTTCGGTGTGTATGCGCTGGTGGCCCTGTTGGTTGGGTACATCTGCGGCATCATCTTCGTGCCGAAGTTCATTTCCCAGCGTACGGCCTTGATTATCCAATTGTGCACCGCCACGCTGCTTACGGTGGTGGCATTAAGCACGCACGGGTTGTTCTCCATTGTGGCCATTATCTGTTTGAGTTTTGCCCATGCCATCATGTGGCCGGCTATCTGGCCGTTGGCCATTCACGATTTGGGCGGGCACACTAAGTTCGCCTCCGCGTTATTGGTGATGGCCATCGTGGGCGGAGCCGTCATGCCGCTGATATACGGCCGGTTGGCGGATGTTTCCAACCCGCAAAACGCCTACGCCATCCTGTTCGTCTGCTACGCCTACATCCTCTTCTTTGCCACGGTGGGGTGTAAGATTACAAAGAAAGAGTAGGGTTTGGCCGTTAGCTATTAGCTGTTGGCATTCGTTTTGCGATTTGCAGTTTTCGGTTCTCCGTTCATTGGCCCCCAAAAAAACGCCGTTAGGCGTTGCATATCTGTAGGAATAGGGCCGCCGCACACATCAATGCCCCGATTAGGGGCAAAAGCCCGGTAGCCGTGGGGTATCGGACCACGGGACAAATGATAACGTTGGGGAATTTTCGCGGCGCGGCAGGCGTGTGCCACGAAGAAAAGGTGTGCCCGCCGCGAAAGGCATACATGTGCGAAATGGCAAGAGCATTTTTCCGGACCATTTTTTCATTTGTTGGACAAAAAGGTGAAAATTTCATCTTTTTGGGGTGAAAATCCGATATATGGGGTGAATGAAGAAAATATTTGACGAAAAGTGAGGGTACCCTCACTTTTTTCAGGCCCATTTTCGGAAATAAATGTATATCTTTGTCGCACGTTTTCTCCAACTATTAAGTTTAGAGTTGAGAGTTTATAGTTTAGAGAAAAACCAATCCCCAAATTCCTAACACCCAACTCCCCCTTAACTCCTTAGCTCCTTAACTTCTTAATTATAACATTAAACCTCCAAACACATGAAAAAGCAAACCCTTTTCCTCGCCCTCCTGTTTTTTTTGTTGTCGTTCGGAAATTCATTGTACGGACAAAAAGAGAACAAACATAGATCAAGTGTGTCCTGCCTTCTATCGGCACAGAGTTACACACAAATATTCAGCGATGAGTTCCAGCATGTGACACTGAACGGGGAGAAAGCTGTAAATTTTGTTAAACATTCGATAAGGACTGATAGTACGGATAAATACACATTTAGTGCGGGCTTAATTTATTCTTTTGTCGGAGGTGGACCAACTATCAAATACGCCATTGCCCAAAATTGTGTTTTTCAAACGGATTTAGTAGGAAAGTTCTTCATAAATCAAATGTCATTCGGGAATGGTTTCATTGTTTATATACATGAAATCTCCCAAAATTTCATGTATCAGCGAAAATTTTCAGAAAAAAACGATGTGGCATATTATTATATGATTGGAGGAGGTCTTTCCGGAGGGGTGTCTCTATTCCGACCTCTTCTTTGGAAAATCGGGACTTATCCGTTTTTGGGAGTGGAATTCGCCTTGAAAAACAAAAAACTATCATTTCAAATTGATGTTAGACCGGGGTATGGTTTGTTGTTGAAATCCGGAAAAGCGAAACCATCTCGTATTTACGGCGACACTTTTCAGTTTCTCTATAAATTTCTTTTCTACGTAAACCCTCCTGAACAATTCCCCTATCATGGGTATGACATAAGTGTGAATTTTGCAGTCAGATTTTGTAAAATTAAATAAACAAAACATGAAAAAAAATATTGTTATACAAATTTCAGTTTTATTTTTGGTACTCACTAGTACCTCTGCGCAGACCTACACTCAGGCTTTTGACAGCGTCTTTGCCAATGTGAGCAGGGCTGGGGCAAATACAGGAATACTCTATGAACGTGTTCTGCCATTTGCCAATCTAACCAATTTCAACTCCTTGTTATCCAATCCAGACACCAGCAATTGTTCACATTTTTTCAGAGCTGCAAATGAACTTCGACGTGCAACATTCAATTTGCCATGTCCCATTGCTCCCAAAGATAGTATCTTAAAAATCTGTGAATCAGATCCTGATTTGATTCAAATTGGAATGTTGCATTTTGATATTAACACTTTTGACACCAATATGTTACATCAAAAATTATTTTTTGATGGAGATAGCATCCTACAAGAAGACACTTCTGTCTCTGGATCTTTGTATAATGAGGAAATGCTTTTTGTGGCTTCTCCTTTAAGAAGCATCATAAACACAGATAACCCTCGGTTTTACTGTGTGGATTGCATTTATTCCTATTCATATTAACAAAAATTATTCAAATAATTATGGGAATTCGAGTCCAGATGTTGCTCCTGGAGGTTCCTATGACACTTTTGATCAGGTTTATAAGGCATTAAAAAAAATACCCATTGTTGGTGCCCTTACTAATGTGTCAATTAATCACAGAACTCATTGTTTCATGCCCATCACCAGCACGTTGGACATCAGCGGTAACATGAACTACTGTACAGACATATCCACTCGGGATTTGGTTGCGAAAGGTTTAACTCCGTTTGACAGTTATACTGGAGTTATTGACAGTAATATGGAACATGTTACATTCAATCAGAATATCTTCAATTATCTCATTAATGAAATTGAAACTTATATTCAGGGTAATCGCGAAGTGACGATGTGCACTTCGCCTACATACACGTTGCACCTTCCGCAGGATTCTTCCGCTACAGTAACATGGCTTTGCAGCGACAACCTGCAAATAAAGACAGGAAATGACCCGTACACTGTGACCTTATCGCCCTTATCCCTGGGTGATGGATGGGTTAGTGCCGAAGTATCCACTCTCAAACATCGAAAACGCCTTGCCAATTATCCTGTTCATATCATCTCAAACTCCTTACCAACAATTGATACTCTTCAGTACTTAGGGAGCACGCTTATACTGGACTCTACATATATTCTCGGAGATTCAGTAGCTGTAGATAGCGGAAAGGTTATGACCGTCACAGGGACTCTTCACTGTGCGCCTTCCGCCCGCATCATTGTGCGGCCCGGTGGGAAGCTCGTGGTGGACGGCGGCACGCTCACCACCGCCTGCGATGCGGAGATGTGGCCCGGCATCACCGTGCTGGGACATCCGGACAAACGGCAGATAGCCCAAAACCAGGGCAGTATGGAGCTGCGCAACGGGGCCGTCATCGAACACGCCCGCTGCGGCATCACCCTCGGCGCGGATGAGGACGACACCCTCCACACCGGCGGCATCCTCTCCGCCACGGACGCATCCTTCTGCAACTGCGCACGAGCCATAAACTTCCGCCCATACGCCTACTCACTAGGCCCCATATGCTGCCAATCCAACCGATCCTCCTGCACCCGCTGCACCTTTGTTGTGGACAGCAGTAACCGTTTCTCCCAGAATAATGCCACATTTAACGAACATATTCTCCTACAGGATGTTCTTTCCGTCAAATTTTATGGCTGCTCCCTTTTTAATATCGGCCTCGGCGGAAACTCGCAGAATTGCGGCATCCGTGCCTTGGGAGCCACTTTCGGGCTGTTGGACGACTGTCTGCCTTCCGATCCGAACTGCCCGAATGCTCTCGCCCGGCGGTCCTTGGTTTCCGGCTTCTTCCAAGGGGTGAGGGTCGCTGGCGAGGCCAAGGTCGGTGGCACGAGTGTCATTAATACCGTATTCCGCAACAACAACTACGGGGCATGGTTCCAGGACTGCCTTCCGGTGACCATCAGACGCTGCCGTTTCCAGCTTGACAGTCTTCCCTTCGCTTTCAGCAGGCCCGGTGTCTTCGGTGTTTATCTTTCTGGCTGTGATGGTGCGGAATTTCAGGCTGATACGTTTATCCGAACCAACAACCCGTCATCACCGATCAGCAGGGGTATTTATGCCAACGACAACAACCTCGGCGATGTCATTGTCTATCACAACCTGTTTGAGAATCTCCGATACGGCATTTACGCTAACGGCAACAACGGCGACAGCACTATGGGACTGCATTTCGCGTGCAACGAGTTCCTGTTCAACAACTACGGCATCTACATCCCCAGTTCCTCCACCGTGGCCATGCGGCAGAAGTACCGCGGATATGCCGCCGCCAACACCTTCACGGGCATCACAAACTACGGTATCTACAATGCCGGTCCGCAGAACATAAACTACTACAACGGCTCGGTCGGCCTCGACCCGTCGCTGATTTATGGAAGTGTGACCCAGCATTATGGGGCACCTTCCAGTGGCTGCTTCTTCTCGTGGGAAACCATAAACCCCATCGTTGATCCGGAACCCATCAAGACGGAGGGGGACAGCACGGCGGACACCCCGAACATGGACCCTCCGAAGGCCTTCTCGTTGGGCGGAGGCTCCGCCGGCACTGGATTGGAAGATGTAAGTATTTTCCCCAATCCGAACAACGGCCAATTCACCATTCACAGCCCACAATTCACTATTTACCGAATACAGCTTTACGACGTGTATGGGAAACTATTGAGGACAGTGAATGTGAATGCCAACATGACGGAGGTTGACGTGCGGGAGCTGTGCGCGGGCGTGTATGTGCTGCGCGTGGAGACGGACAGCGGCGCGGTGGTGAAAAGGGTGGTGAGGAATTAAATGAAAAAATCACTACCTTTGCCACCGCCAAAAGCTAACGCTTAAGTGAGTTGAGAGTTTAGAGTTTAGAGTTTAGAGTTTAGAGAAAAGCCAATAGCTAACGGCCACCCCCCCTTAACTCCTTAGTTCCTTAACTTCTTAACTATAAAACCAATAGCCAACGGCTAACAGCCAACACCCAACTCCCTTAACTCCTTAATTAAACACTTAAACAATTCACCAAAATGAAGCATCTCGGTCCTCATGTAAGTGCCACGGGCGGTGTGGAGAACGCACCCCTCAATGCCGCGAAAGTCGGCGCCACCGCCTTTGCCCTGTTCACCAAAAACCAACGCCAATGGGTGTCGGCCCCGCTGACGGCCGCCTCCATCGACAAATTCAAGGCCAACTGCCAGCAGGTGGGCATCACGCCGGAATACATCCTGCCCCACGACAGCTATCTCATCAATCTGGGCCAACCGGAAGCCGAAGCTTTGGAAAAATCGCGTGCCTCCTTCCTGGACGAGATGCGCCGCTGCGAACAATTAGGCCTCCAGATGCTGAATTTCCACCCGGGCAGCCACCTCAAGATGCTGTCGATGGACGACTGCCTGGCGCGGATTGCCGAAAGTATCAACATCACGCTGGATAAGACGCAGGGCGTGACGGCCGTCATTGAGAATACGGCGGGACAAGGCACCAACGTGGGCTTCAGCTTCGAGCACATCGCGGCTATTATCGACAAGGTGGAGGACAAAACCCGCGTGGGCGTGTGCATCGACACCTGCCATACCTATTCCGCCGGGTACGATCTGAAAACCGAAGAGGGCTACCGGAAGACGTTTGCCGAATTTGACGACGTTATCGGAGCCCATTATCTGAAGGCTATCCATCTGAATGACACGAAAAAACCGTTTGCCAGCCGCGTGGACCGCCACGACAGCATCGGGAAAGGTCTGTTAGGTATGGATTTCTTCCGCCGTTTCATGAAAGACCCCCGTTTCGATGACATGCCCATCATTTTGGAGACACCCGACGAGAGCCTTTGGCCGGAAGAGATTGCCCTATTGCACCGTTTGGAAACGGAATAGATTCCGTTTATCTGCGTTTTGAACCCGATGCCGGGTAGTATTCGTACGCCCCGATGTCAGGTTTCCCATTGCGCACACGTCCCAGCAAATCGGTCGTGATGCCCAACCCCTCCATGCCGGCATCAATGGCTGGGGAGTTCTCCATCAACTCAAGATTCTGATTATAAGAGGAGATAAACAAGGGATTATTATTGAACAAACAGTTTACAAAGTGACTTTCGGTCGAGGCTTCTTGCTTGAGAAGGCAGTTGCGTAACGTGTATGTCAAATCGGCGCCATTGCGTTTGGAGGCGGAAAACTCATTGTCCAAATAACCGTATATAATTGAATTATTGCACGTTAAATTCGTATTACCGATATAAGTGACATCACCGGAAGTGTAATAATTGTGCAAAATGAAGGCTGGGTCGGTGCGGGCCTTCTGGGCAAAATAGTTGCCCACCGTGACGTGATTGAGGGTGTAGTCGCCCACCTGAAGCACTACGCTGGCACTGCCGTTGTTGCTGATCTGACAGTTGGTCATCTCCATGTTGGCAGCCTCGGCAAACACGCCGAAATCCTTGTTATTCTGTATGATAGTATTTTGGATAATGGTCTTGTTGTTTAAATATTCCGAAAGAGACGAAAGACGGATGCCCGTGGCGGAATTGGTGATGACAGCATTGTTGATGATATTGTCTTCCATGCCCTCGTTGATCCAGATGTAGCCCCACTGGGCGTAGTCATCGGAGAAGAAGCTCTCGCGGCGGTCGCCGGCAAAGTACACGGGCTCGTCGGCAGTGCCATTGACCTGGATGTTGCCGTAGCGATATACCCAGATGCCGCCGCCGCTGTGAACGTATATCCGCGTGCCTGGGTCGATGGTGAGCTTGCCTAACGAATCCACCACGGCCCATCCATAAATCACCCAGGGCTTGTCGTTGGTCCAATGGACATGCTCATGTTCGTGGGCCACAATGTTATAGGGCATCGAGGAAATGTTGTGATGGTCGGGGAGGATGAAGTGCGCATCCTGCCCGAAAGCGACCAGCTGCACAGCTTGCCTACGGTTGGTATTGTAGAACATGACCGAATCGGTGATCAGGAACGGGTTGTTCTGGTTGCCCGGATCGATATTGACTTTCACAAATACAAAAATGCTGTCGCGGCCCGGAATCTCCACCTCATGGAATTCGCGTCCGGACACGCCGTCCACATTGATGCTGTAAAACGATTGTCCGCTGCCGGACAGAAAGATGTCTAATTTCACAGGCTCTTTGCTGGGATTAAAAACGGTGAAGCTGCGGGTGACAGACGTAAGGGTGGTGAAGACGGTATCGAACATCAATGTGTCGGTGGAGAAGACTAATTTCACATCCGTATTGTAATTGTGACGATGGCAGCTGTTAAAGCTGAGCAGGCAGCCCACAGCGCACAGCAGTCCGCACAACACCGTCAGGACACTTGTTCTTATAAAGGAGAAGAATTTTTTTTCTGTCATAAAGATATTTATTGTTTCGGTAAAATATCGGCCCACATATAACGCACATCTGTCAAAAATAGTGCACAGGCCGGAACGGAAGTGCCGGCTTGGCAGCGGTTTTTTTTCAGGATAATCTGATTGAAATCGTCTGATGTTAGCCGTCCGCGGCCCACATCCAGCAGGGTGCCCACGATGGCCCGCACCATATTGCGAAGGAAACGGTTGGCCGTGATGGTGAATACCAACTCCTCGTCGCACACTTCCCACTGCGCACGCATCACGTGGCAGATGAAGTTGTTGACTTGCGTGTGAACTTTGGAAAAACTGGTAAAATCCTCGTGCTGGCAAAGCAAAGCCGCTGCCTCGTTCATCCGCTCCACATCTAATGACTGGTGGTAACGGAGGCGGAACGGGTAAGTAAACGCGTTCTTGCGGGTGGCTACATGATACTGATAGGTGCGCTCTTGGGCATCAAAGCGTGCGTGGGCATCATCATTGACGGCAAAGATCGAATAGATGACAATGTCGGCGGGCAGGAAGCTGTTGAGTTGGTCCGTCAACTGCCGACAGCGTTCCAAATCCCAACTCTCCGGATGGTCGAAATGGGCGTAGAAACAGGAAGCGTGTACGCCAGTATCTGTCCTTCCGCAGCCGGTGACGGGTATGCGCTCGCTGTGCAGCAGCAGAGAAAGGCATTTCTCTAACGTCTCCTGCACGCTTGGGCGGTCGGGCTGGATTTGCCATCCGAAATAGGCGGTCCCATTATAGGCAAGATGGATAAAATAGCGCATAATCAGTATCTTGGATGATGAAGAGCAATATTGCTACGGATATAATCGCGATCAAGGTGAGTGTATATCTCCGTGGTGGTGATGCTTTCGTGGCCCAGCATCTGCTGCACGGCACGAAGGTCGGCGCCGCCGTTGATGAGGTGCGTGGCGAAGGAGTGACGGAACGTGTGCGGACTGATAGTCTTTTCCACGCCGGCCATTTTGGCCCATTTCTTCACCAGCATGAAAACCATCTCCCGTGTGAGATGTGTGCCACGTCGGCTCAGGAAAAGGTAATCTTCCTCGCCCTTCTTGATTTTGATGTGTTCGCGTGCGCCGTGCCAATACAACTCCACCATTCGCTGAGCCATACCGCCGATGGGCACAAGACGTTCCTTGTTGCCTTTGCCTACCACCTTGATGAATCCTTCGTTGAAAAAAAGGTTGGAAATACGCATGGTGACTAACTCGCTCACCCGCAGGCCGCAACCATATAGCATTTCTACCATGGCGCGGTTGCGGTGGCCTTCCGGCGTGCTGAGGTCAATAACCCCGATGATGGCTTCAATCTCCTCCACGGAGAGCACATCAGGAAGATGCATCCCTATCTTTGGAGAATCTAACAGCGTGGTCGGATCCTCCGTCAGGGTGCCGTCGTAGAGCAGAAACTTGTAAAAAGCCCGCAAGCCCGAAATGATGCGGGCCTGCGACCGCGCCGTGATGCCCTTTTCGTACAAATCCTGAATGAAGGCCTGAAGATCTTCCAAAACCACATCTTCAATTTTCTTACCTTCCAAAAAAGAATCCAATAACGTCACATCGTGCAGATAGGCTTCCACACTTTTGGGCGACAGACCCTTCTCGTACATCAGGTATTGCTTGAAACGGACAATCAGAGGGTTCATATATTCAGATCCTGTTCGATGGCGATACGGAGCATGTTGAGGGCGGCATGGGCGGCCCGTTCCACAATTTGCTGACGACCCGTACGGTTGCCAAAGTGAAACTCTTTGGTAATCAAGCGGACAGGGGTGGCAATGGCAATCCACACCGTGCCCACCGGCTTCTGCTCGGTACCGCCGCCGGGACCGGCAATGCCCGATGTGGCGATGGTGTAGTCCACATCGAAGAGTCCCATGGCGTTCAGGGCCATGTCGCTGACCACCTGCTCGCTCACTGCGCCACGCCGCTTGAGGTTGTCCTCCCGCACGTTGAGCAGGTCGCGCTTGATTTCGTTGCTGTACGATACAATGGATCCCTGGAAATAACGCGAGCTGCCCGGCACCTTGGTGATCAGATGGGCAATATAGCCGCCGGTGCAACTCTCCGCCGTGGCCAAGGTCTTGTTCGCCTTGACCAACAGACGGCCCACCACTTCCTCCAACTCAATGTCCTCATCGGTGAAGGCATACTCTTTCGTCAGCACTTTCAATTTCTGAAACTGTTCGTCTAATACGTTCAACAACTCGTCGCGGTTGTCGCTCTGTCCCGTCAGGCGCAGGCGTATGATGCCCGGCTTGGGCAGATAGGCCAACTTGAACTGGGCGGGCAGTTCCCGCTCGTAGTCCACCAGCATGTCCGACAACCCGCTCTCGGTGATGCCCGTGCATTGCAGCACGCGGTATTCGATGGCATGATGACGTTCGTCACGGTTTTTAAGACGGGGCAAAACCTCCTCTTTAATAAGGTGTTCCATCTCAAAAGGCACGCCCGGCAGGGCGATGAGCACCTTCCCGTTGTCTTCCATCCAAAGACCCGGAGCTGTGCCTAACGGGTTGTAAAGCACCATGCATCCGTCTGGCACCAGAGCCTGGTCGCGATTGGTGTCAGTGAGTTCCATGCCACGGGCGGCAAACAACTGGGTGACATGTTCGAGGGTGGGCTCGTCCATGACAAGCGACCGCTGGAAAATGTCGCAAATGACTTTCTTGGTGATGTCGTCCTTGGTGGGTCCAAGACCGCCGGTCATGAGTACAACGTCGGTTTTGGCAAGTGCCGCGCTGACGGTCTGCCGGATATCGTCCCCGTTGTCGCCTATAGTCAGCACATCCGTGAGGGAAAACCCGGCCAAGGTCATCTGCTGGCCGATGAAGGCGGCGTTGGTGTTCACCACCTGGCCAATCAGTAATTCGTCTCCTATGTTAATCAGTATCATATCGTTGTTTGTATTGTTCTCTTAATGTCAGTACTTCTAAGTGTTGTTGCATCTCCAAAAGATAGGGATTGTCAGGATATTGCCGCTGGAGCGATTCGTTGAGTTGTTTGAGCATTTCCAATTTTTCGTCCTCATTAAAAAAATAACGTCGGTTATAGCTTTGGTATAGGGCGATGTAAGAGGCCATCTTGTCGGGATGTTGCCGGATGAAGTCGGCAAGATACGCCTTATGTTTTTCCGTCATGGGGATATATGTTCGTTCGATGTATTCCCGGACAGAATCGTTGTCCACATACCGCTGGAAGAGGACGAGCAGATGGTCACTGGAATCTGCAAAGAGAGTCAAGGCACTATCCAACTGTCCCACTAAGACGGCCTCCTCGCTGCCCTCCACGTGATATCCACGGACGAGCTTCTCCGCATTGGCGGTGATGCGGATATGATCGCCACCCTTCGCTATGGTGGTCAGCGTGTTATCATCAGACAATGATAACTGATACATCATGGGAGTGGCGGCGCGCTTTTTTTCAGACTGGCTGCGGGCCTGGATTTCGAAACGGAACTGTCCGTTTTTGAGTTTTGTGGAATCAATAAAACAATTCCCGTCGGGCAGGATGACGGCTATCCGTATCTGCTCACGTCCGGCATTAGCCAGCGTACCTTCAATCACAATCCGGTTTTTGTCGGAGTGGCAGGCGGCCAAAGCCATACAAAGGACGAACAGGTACAATATCTTTTTCATGGCAGACTATAGTGCGGAATTTTGGGAAAAATCCGTCGTGGAGGTTAAAGTGCAATCCGTCGGTTTAGGGGCCATGTTTTCGCAACCGCAGTTGCGATCACGACGATGTTTCCGCACCCCGTTGATCTTCGGAGAACAGGAGGTGGCGAACAGGGCCAGGATGCCGGTGATCAAAATGATTTTTTTCATCATATAACAAATAGGCTGCAAAAGTACGATTAATTTGCGAGGTGATTCATCTTCGGAAATCCGTTTCCGGAAATAAAAAAACGTGGTTTCATGTTTTTTTCTATTTTTGCCAAAAATTTACTTATGCGAAACGTAATTGCAACCTTTTTATTGTTAGCGATTTGCATGTTTTCGATGGCGCAGGTCCAGTATGATGTGGAACCTGAAATTGAGGCCATTCAGTCGGATTATGTCAAAGTGTGGGAGAGAGTGGGCGAGACGAAAGGATACCGGGTGCAGATTATGGCCGTCACAGGCACCAACTCGCGCAACACGGCGGAAAACGAACGCGCGCTCTTCCAGGCCCGCTTTCCGGAAGTGCCGGCCTACATCTCCTATACAGAACCCTACTTCAAAATCCGCGTGGGCGACTTCATGACCCGCCTGGATGCCTACAAGATGCTGGTGGAGGTGCGCGACATGTACCCCGGCGCATATATCATCATTGATAAAATCAAGTATTCGGATTAATTTGTTCCCTTATGAAAATCATTGACGGCAAGGCTTGTGCCCAACAGATTAAAGCGCAGATAGCGAAAGAAGTGGAGATGATCAAGGCCATCGGGTTCCGCGTGCCCAAATTGGCCATCATCTTGGTGGGTGACCGCCCCGACAGCATGTCGTATGTGAAAAGCAAGGAGAAAACCTGCCTGTCGCTCGGCATGGACTGCCAGACCTATCTGCTGCCGGCCACGACAGCGGAGCGGGACATTCTGGACCTCGTGGAGCGCTTGAACAACGACCGCTCGGTGGATGCCGTCCTTATCCAGTTACCGCTGCCCGATCATTACGACAGCGCCCGCATCTTGGAATCCATTGATTATCGGAAAGATGCCGATGGCCTGCACCTGATGAACGTGGGACTGCTGCATTTGGGCGAGCCTTACGTGATGCCCTGCACCCCCAAGGGCATTATGACCTTGCTGGAAACCAACAACATAGAAGTTGCCGGCCAACATGCCGTGATGATCGGGCGCAGCCAGCTGGTGGGAGAGCCCACAGCACAGCTGCTCATCCGCCAGAACGCCACAGTGACCCTCTGCCATTCACACACCCGTAATCTGTCGGACATCACCCGCATCGGCGACATCATCATCACAGCAGCGGGGCATCCCAACCTGCTGAAACCGGAGGATTTCAAGGAGGGTGCCATCCTCATCGACGTGGCCATCAACCGCACGGAAGAGGGTCTGGAGGGCGACGTGTACAGTCCGCGCACACGCGAGGCGCTGGAACAACGGCTGAGTGCCGCCACGCCCGTGCCCGGCGGCGTGGGCCCCATGACCATTGCCATGCTCATGCAGAATGTGCTGGACATGTACAAGACCCGCAACAAATAATAACCTTTTCCATTAGCAAAACAACATAGTTGACTTGGATGAAAAAAATAGGGTTGTTGCTGGCTTTTCTCGTTTCAAGTCTGTTGCTTCCCATCCAGGCGCAACCCATTGACCGGGAGATGTTTGCCAAAGTGGTGGGCATGAACCACAAAAGGAACTGCCCTTACAATGAAGGATGGTGGATGGTCAACAAACTGACATACCAACCCGGATACCTGATTTTTCATATTACACTGAATGATAACTTCCTGACAGGCTGCGATTCGCTGGAATTGAGAGCCTATTTCGCCGATAGAATCCGCTATCGCAAAGAAGCGGTAGTATATAATTATCTGCTGGAAAAGTTGGGCGACATCAAGGGTGGCTTTGTTTATAATGTGGTGAAACCAGGATCCAAATCTGTTCTTTCAATCAAATATTCCCCTGCGGAAGCACGGCAGATTTGGGCCGATCGCACCAAACCCGCCTACAAGAACAGTGAAAAATGGATGAAAAGGCAATACTTTCGCCAGCAAATCTACTATCAGGAACAGGACAACACTCCAATAACTGAGGAAAACCCTGTTCGAACAGATTCCATCAAAATCATCCAAGACACCATCGTATGGTTTCAGTCGGTTTACCCATTGATTTTTACAGAATTAACCAAGCGACTTTCGTTTTATACATACAATATCGAGAAACAACTTCTCCAAGATACGGATGTGGTGGATGGTTTCATCACGGCAGAATACTCCATATTATACAATCTGTATAAAGAAAATGGGAATGAAAGAATAAAAATTCCAATTCCGCTGTCACGAATAAAAGAACTCCGTCATAATGGGTTCAAACCCTTTCTATTAGATGATGAATGGATGAACCTTATTATGAACGAAATTGCGGAAACGTTTATGAGTGATGAGGTGAAAGAGATGTATCTTTCCGATACAATCAAGGATATACAGGCCAGTTATCAGGACAGCCTGTTTCAAATAGCCGTTATTGTCAACGAGAATAAAATACCTTTCGGTTCTCTATCATCTGAAGAAGTGGATGTGGTTAAGCAATATTTTGCTTCTGTTTACAAATCCCTTGTGGAGGACAGCTCCGACACGTTGGAGATTTTAGACACCGTGATTACATGGAATGCTATTTTTCAGCATATTAAAAGGATGCAAATCCTGTTCATTGAAGAAAACACGCATAAGACTATAGATTTTTTCCTGACACCCGAAGATATAAAGACTGCGAAATATCCGGTGGAAATGAGTGATTCCATTACAGCAGAACGTTTTAAGGAACAACTGCTTGCCACCAGCTTTGCCGAAGAAATAGAACGTTATAATCAGGAGATGATGCCGATGACCACTGGCGGGATTGTTATCTGCAAAATGAATTACGATCTGAAAAACCTTCATTATTTTGCCCGGGTGGATTCTGTCCGACACCTCATCTCCATGGATACGAATTTATTGAAGGAGGGTCTGCGTAAGCAGTTGCGATTCGCCTTAACGCAAAGCAATCTGTATCAGCGGCTGGAGGAGGTGCACGGCGGCCTGATTTACCACTACGCCATTATGGAGACGGACGACACGCTGCACATCCGTTTTTCCGCCCAAGAGATGGCGGACCTTGTGCATGAAAAATCAAAAAAAGAAACTGACCAACCGATGGAAGCCTTGTATCCCATCATAGATGCCACCAACAAACAATGTCCCATGCGTATTGATGACATCACAATGTTGGATTCCATCGGCTTGGAAGGGAAAAGACTGGTGTACTACCATTCCATTTTGAAACCGGATGTGGTTCTCTCGGAGAATATATTGCACATGGTCATCCTGTCAGCCTTGCAGGGAAATGACGATGCGATGACAGATTACTTGCTCCGACTATGCGTACAATCCAACCTCCGGTTGTGTTATCGTTACACCATCCCGCCGATGCAGACAAACGGGAAAGGGAAAGCAGGCAAAAAGAGCAAGTCTTCCGTTATGAACATTTGCCTTTCAGCGGATGAATTGCAACAGATTTTAGAAGTTAAATAGATTCTCCACAATCTTTTCCACCGCCACTTGCGCGTGGCGCAGTTCCGCGTCCAGGGTTTGGCCGCCCACGTGCGGGGTCAGGATGACGTTGTCCATGGCAGCCAGTTGTTCCATGGCCTCGGGCCACTGCTCTTTGGGCAGGTTTTTCAGTTTGGGACTTTCGTATTCCAGCACATCAAGGCCGGCGGCTATGATTTTACCGCTTTGCAAGTGTCGTACCACATCGGCGGTGTTGACCACCTGCCCGCGGGAAGTGTTGAGCAGGATGAAGGGATTTCTCACGGCGCGAATCCACTCATCATTGACAAGATAGTGGTTTTCAGGACGATAATTGACATGTAGGGAAATAATGTCACACTGGTCAAAGATTTCCTCCATGGTTGTCATGCGGGCATATTCGTCGCCGGCGGCGGGATTGTAGCAATCGTGAGCGAGCACGGTGCAGCCAAGGGTGGTAAGCAGACGGGCGAAGGCGGGTCCTGTGTGCCCGTAGCCGATGATTCCGTAGGTGTGGGCGTTCAGTTCCGTGCCCTTGTTCTTCTCGCGCAGCCACTCGCCGGCGCGCACCTCCTGATTGGCAGTGGGGATGTGCCGCAGGGAAGACAACAGCAAGCCGAGGCAGTGTTCCGCTACCGCCCGGGCGTTGCCCTCTGGCGTGGAAATGACTCGCACCCCCTTACTCTCCGCATACGCCACATCAATATTCTCCACTCCACTGCCGATGCGGACAATGAATTTCAACGAGGGCTTGGAATCGATCACATCTTTATTTATAACAAAGCGACTACGGATAATCAAGCCGGACCAGCAATCTGGCCCGGCTTTGAATGAGTCTTGGGTAAACGTCATGTCCGTGTGGCAGGTGAACCCGCGAAGCGAAAGCTGCTCCGCTAAATAAGGGTGTACCCGGTCCACAATCAGAATATCTGCCATTACCGGTTGGTCTTTTTGACAGCCTCTTCGGCTTTTTCAATTTCCTTTTGCAAACGGCAGGGAAGTCCGTTCTTCTCCATGCACTGATGGCATTTCATATCCAGGGTGTACATACGACCGATGCAGTAGTTGGAGTGTCCGCAACCGCTGGCGGTCACCTCGCCGGAATGCAATTTGTTGACAAAATCGGTGTCCTGAATCAGGGCACGGCCCATCTGGAAGGCGGTGAAGCCGGCATCCAGCACCATCTCCATGTCCTCTTTCTTTACCATACCGCCCACGTAAATCAACGGCATTTTCAGGGCTTTGCGGAACTTCATAGCCGTCTCAAAGAAGTAGGCATCCTTGTAGGGCACCGTTGGGATGACAATACGGCCACCAAGGTGCAGACCGAATTTCAGCCACCAGAACTTCTTCATATCCATATAGTAAGCCATGGTCTTGATGGGCATGGCACCGCGCATCACTTCCATGGGGGCTTTGCTCACGAAACCGGCGGTGAGCACCAAAGCGTGCACGCCGAGTTTTTCCAGTTCTTGGGCTACCTTGATGCACTCGTCCACCTGCATACCGCTGCGGAAACCGTCATACATGTTGGTTTTCACCACCACGGCCATGTCGTCCTTAGCTTCTTCCATCACCTTGGAAACCACTAATTTCATGAATCGCATACGGTTTTCCAGCGAGCCACCGAACTCGTCCTTGCGGCGGTTGGTGTAGGGCGACAGGAACTGGCTGATGAAGTAACCGTGACCTGCATGCAATTCGATGCAGTCGAAGCCGGCGCGGCGGCAGAGATCCACAGCGCGTCCGAAGTCTTCCACCATCTCGTAGATTTCCGCCTTGGTGATCTGGCGGGTAAAAGTAGGTGAATAAAGGTTAAAACGTCCTGACGGGGAGAGCGGCTTGCATCCGCAGGTGCTGCGGTGTGTCATGTTGCCGCAGTGTCCAATCTGGATGGAGGCTTTGGCTCCCTCCGCATGGATGGCGTCCGTAAGTTTCTTCAAATCCGGAATGATCTCCTCGCGGAGCCACAGTTGGCCGTCAAAAGAGAGACCACTCTGGCATACAGAGGCGTATGCCACCGTCGTCATGCCCACGCCGCCTTTTGCCACAGCGGTGTGATAGTTGAACAATTCTTCCGTAGGTCTGTTCCCATGCGCCATATTCTCAAACGCCGCAGAACGGATGGTGCGGTTGCGCAACGTGATGGGGCCTATCTGACAAGGGGTAAAAATAGTAGATTCAATCATATTCTTGATTTTTTATCTGGTTATTAACGTTTATTAACTGTGATTATTATTCTATAATGGTAATTTGTCGAAAATCCGATGGGCGTTCTCCGTGGTCTGTTCCATCACCGTGGCGACGGATACATGGAATATTTCAGCCAACTTTTGGGCAATTAAAGGAATATAGGAACTCTCGTTAGGCTTGCCCCGATGGGGTACGGGAGCCAAGTAGGGCGCATCCGTTTCCAACACGATATTTTCCAGGCCCACCTTGGGCAGCAGTTCTTGGAGTTTGCTGTTCTTGAAGGTCACAACGCCGCCCACGCCGAGGACGAATCCGCGTTTTACCGCCCATTCAGCCTCCTGAACTCCGCCAGAGAAGCAGTGCAACACGGCTTTCAGCTCGCCGGGTTTGAACCGCTGCAGGATGCCGATAGCCTCCGAATAGGCATTGCGTATATGCAGCGAAAGCGGCATCTGACGGTCGCGGGCCCAACAGAGCTGACGATAGAACACTTCTTCCTGCTCCTTCTCAAAGGTGCGGTCCCAATAGTAGTCCAACCCGATCTCACCCACGCCGATAACGTTATGGTCATTAAGATGCGGCTCCAAGAGAGCCAATTCCGCCTCGTTGTCCGCTTTCACCTCCTCGGGATGCAGGCCCACCAAAGCGAACATGTTGTCGGGGAACAGGCTGGTGGCCTCCTGCAACTGCGGCAGGGTCTCGCTGCTCACGCCGGCTAAGATCATCCGAGTGACGCTCGCATCAATAGCGCGTTGCACAGCGGCCTCGAACTCCTCCGGATAGTACTCCCGGTACATGTGTGTATGGGTATCTACAAACGGCATAATGGGGCGGTTATTTCCTTCTTATTGTACAATGATTTAGCAAACAACAGATTACAAATGTTAAAGGGTGCAAAAATACATTTTATTCCACACATAGCCCAATTTTTCCGATGGAATTGTCAACATTTTGTTTTTAACGAGGGTTTGAGATAGAAATTTGGTAATTGGAAGTTGGGGGTTGGGATTTGAGTGGGTTTGCAGTTGGGGATTCCGCTCAACGCCATTCCGCCAGCGACGACAAGAGCGACGGAATCCCCGTTAGGACGAAATTCGAGCGGATAGCGTGCCTAGTCGCCATGAAAAGTTGAAGAATTTACTTGATTATCTTTTATGTAATACACTTGTCATTAGCGATTTGACGACCTGTAACTAATTGGATGCCAAATTTCGATCTCAGAATGATAATCTGTTCTATCATTGCAAATAATACAAGTCGAACTGTTAAACCTTTCATTATATCGTACACATGAAGTAATATAAACTTTTCTTTTAGGAGCAACACTGCAAACCCGAATTATCAAAGAATCAACTTGGGAATATTCTTCTATAGGAATATTTGCTACGAGTAGGTGACCATTGTACTTCAGTTTTAGTTTATAGTAATCCTGTTTCCGCAAAATAAACCGGATTGAATAATCTTGAGTTATAATGCCATCAACATATACTTTAACTGTCGAATCTTTGTTGCCTTGTGCAGCTACAAGAATACTTGAAAAAATTAAAACAAAGACAAAAATGTTTATTTTCAGTATTTTTTTATACATACAAGTTAAAAATTGAAATATGGAAAAAACACTTTTAGTTCTTGGGCACTACCAAGTTTGAAGTCAGAATATAGTCCGGGACCCTGTATACCTGATGCTGTACTTGTTGCAGGCATCCCAAATTTGAAACCCAGAGCGATACCAGGAATTGGCGAATCATGAATTCGTCCCATGAGAGTTGTTGTCCATTCCCCAGATTTATTATCGAAGTATGTCATTTTTGTCCCAGGAGCTAATGTCGAAAACTTCCAAGCAGCAGCCTCGCTTATACAAGAATTCACTACTTTTCCTCTTTTTTCATACTGATAAGCATGATATGTTTCCTCAAATAAGACCCGATACCTACTTGCTCCAATAGCCATGTCTTGAATTTGAGGATTATCATCTTTTGTAAAATGAATAAAAGGATTATTGTCCTCATTTCCTCTATCAAACAATCCATCTTCTCTTCTACTCGCATCATAAGACCAACTCTCGAATGTATAGGTGGTTGAACTTTGCTGTAGTTTTTTATAGATATCATGAAACTCTTTAGAATATTCTTTGCTATCTGGATTGATTAAATTCTCAATGAACGTCCGATCATCCTCATTGGGAATGACTACTGTCTCCCCATTCGGATCCACCAACTTCACCGGGTTATCCGCGCAATACACATACGGGCTCAATGAGGGATATTTGTCACTCATCGGATCGACACTCAGCCAGATGGACAAATCAGAGTTGTAATATCTTGAAC